>Ga0075365_10000025_pt1 | contig 62479 bp, 60 predicted proteins | sample EndMetdeltDD1765_FD_71387 | JGI IMG/M metagenome (GOLD analysis project Ga0075365, IMG submission 71387) | Populus endosphere microbial communities from Tennessee, USA - Endosphere MetaG P. deltoides DD176-5 | ecosystem: Host-associated > Plants > Roots > Endosphere | place: USA: Tennessee... | reverse complement strand
GACCAGTGACTCGACGCCTGCGGCGACACCGGCGGAATCTCCAGTCGAGACGGGCCGACGCAAGCGGGACCGGAAGAGGCTTCGACGCGATCTGGTCGCAGCGCGGGCAAGGGCCAAGGCTTCGTAACGGAGCCCATCTCCGGCCAGCGGAAGAAGGCGTCGTCCGTCACCGATTTACCGTCAGCTTCCCGCAACGCCCTCCAGGCGACGGCCTCCACCTCGCCCAGATTGGCATGGCCGTTCGCGGCCCGCAGGAGCGCTTGGACAACGTATTTGCGGGTTACTTGATCGACGCCGCGGGGAGCTTCCGGCAAATGGTCTCCAGCGCCTCAAACCGCAGGAGCAACAGCTTATTCCAGCTCAATTTGCGTTTGAACGGACCTGACGACCCGTTCGAAGGCAGCTTTGGCCAGCCGATCATCAGTGAGCCATTCCATTGTCCAATTCGGTCGACCCTCCAGTTCCTTGAACGTGGCGACTTCGTAAGCGCCTCCGGTGCGCGACAGTGACGCCCCGAGCGTTGGGTGGTCACGCACCAAGGACCAAACCCTTGCTTCGATGTCGCGCCGGCTCGCCCTAACCGGATGCAGTTCGTATTTGGCCTGTAGGTCACTGGCAATCTGGTCGAGGCGCGCGTAACAGGCCACGGATACCTTGTTGTCCTTTCCGGCGATCCCAAAGCCCCAATTTGCATCGGGGCGCGGCGTAGGACCAAATATGAAAAGATCCTCCAACTCGCCGCACTCTTCGTGCTTGCGAGCGGCTGCCAGCATCATCTGGCGCAGTTCTTCTTCACTCTTGCAATCCTTGACCACCTACATCTCCCCCGAGTACTCATGCCGTCCTGCTTTGAAAACCCGTCGCCGCGCCATTCGTTCTTGATCATTGATCGGCTGTACGTCTCAGGGGCGCAGCCTTTGCTGGGCCTACCTCGACGCTCGCGCTGCGAGCAGCGCCATTGCGTTCGAAGCGAAACTCGACGCGGCTACCGACTGGGGTAAGGCCAATCAAATTACGAAGCTGGGACGCGCTCCTGATCGGCGTGCCATCGACAGCCTTCACGATATCGCCCTTCTGCAGCCCCGCTTGCTCCGCCGGCGAACCACTGGCAATCTCCGCGATTAGCGCCCCTTGATAGCTCTCCTTGGCCGCAAGATCGCCCCCAAGATCGCGGATGGATATGCCGAGCTGGCCGCGACGAACTTCGCCGTATTGAACAAGCTGCTCCATGACGCGGCGGGCCATGTTGATCGGCACAGCGAATCCGATTCCGACGTTACCGCCGCCCGGAGAAATGATCGCCGTATTGATCCCGACAAGTTGTCCCCTCAGGTTAACCAGGGCGCCGCCCGAATTTCCGGGATTGATGGATGCATCGGTCTGGATGAAGTCCTCATACCCTTGCTTGCCAAGGCCGGTTCGGCCGAGGGCGCTGACAATTCCTGAAGTCACGGTCTGACCCAAGCCGAAGGGGTTCCCGATCGCGATCACGAAATCGCCGACCTCGATCCGATCGCTGTCACCCAACGGGATGGTCTTGAGGTTACGTGTCGGTCCTTGCAGTTGAAGAACGGCAACGTCGGTTGCAGGGTCACGCCCAACCAATTTTGCGTCGAACTTTCGTCCGTCCTTGGTCGTGACTTGGGCCTTTGAGATCTGCGCAACGACGTGATTGGCGGTGAGTACATAGCCGCGTTCGGCGTCGACGATTACGCCCGAGCCGGTTGCCTGGACTTCCTTTTCAAGCTGCTTGGGAAGATCAAAAAACTCTCGAAAGACGGGATCGCGGTAAAGCGGATTGTCCTCCTTGACCCGGGCGTGCACCGAAATGTTGACGACCGCAGGGGTGGTTTCCCTTACCACAGGCGCAAGGGTCGGAATTTGGGCGCCCCTGATATCCGGGACCTGTGCGAGCACGGGCGACCACGCGATAGAGGCGCAAAGGAGCAAGGCTGCGGCGAACCGTCGATCCTTTATTACTGATGAGTTCTTCGACATGGTGAGCAAACGAGTTTGTAGAGGCGGAATTCCAACGTCCGGACGATCGCATGCCCGGATGTTGGAAAGTATCAGCCATTGCGATTGATCGCGATACGGCGGACATTTTTGGCTTCGGCGGATTTCGGCACGGTTATGGTCAGGACGCCGTTCTTGAACGCGGCCGAGACTTTATTCTCGTCGATGCCCTCCAGCGGGATACGCCGTTCGAATCGGCCATAATACCGCTCGCCGAAACGACGTGCCTTGTCTTCCGATTCGGATTTTTTCTCGCCGGAGATCGAAAGAACGCCATTCGCGATTTCGAGACTGACGTCCTTCTCCTCCAGGCCGGGCAGCTCGGCGGTGATGCGCACCTCCTTGTCCGTCTCATCGATGTCGATCTGGGGCCAGCCAAGCCCGCTGAGTCCCCGGGTCGATCCGAACGGTGCAAGATCAAAGCCGCGGAATACCTCGTCGAACATGCGGTTCATCTCGCGATGCAATGTAAGAAACGGATTCACGTCGGCGCCGCGGTGAATGCCGACTTCGCGTCCGCCGTTATTCCACGGAATGAGATCCTTGATACCCATGGTGTGTTCTCCTCGATTCAAGCGACTTCCGCCGCGAACCGCCGCGGAAGTCTGTTCTTCGCTTATGTGAGCGTTGCTTCGCGGTCAGGCCGCCTTGCCGTCGATCTGCCGGACGTTCGAAGCGGGCGAGCCGTCGATCGAAATGCGGCGCGGCTTCATGGCCTCGGGGACCTCGCGCACCAGTTCGATCTGCAGCAAGCCGTTGTCGAACGCGGCTCCCTTGACCTGGACATAGTCCGCCAGATTGAACTGCCGCTTGAAGGGCCGCGACGAAATTCCCTGGTACAGGAACTCACGCTGCTGCTTTTCCGACTTCCGGCCCTCGACCGTCAGCACGCTTTGTTCTGCGGTGATCGCGATTTCGTCGGCCGAGAAGCCCGCCACCGCCAGCGAAATCTGGTAGCGGTCTTCGCTCAGGCGCTCGACGTTGCATGGGGGATAGTTATCCTCCGTGCCGGCCTGTTGCGCGGCGTCCACAAGGTCAAACAGGCGGTCAAAGCCGATGGTCGACCGCCAAAGGGGAGCAAAATCGTAGGTGGTCCTCATAGCCAAATCCTCCACTGAGCAAGATGGGTACGAGCACAGGCGTCGGACACCTCCGGCGCCCGTCTCCGCCGGGCCCACGAAGGGCGCCCGGACCGCTTGTCGCGGCACGCTAAAAATTAGAAAAAGCCGATTCGATTTCAAGTGGGCGATCAACGATTTTCAGCGACCGGGAATCCGCCGATATCGTTTTGCTCGCGGTCGCCCGGTTTCTCGCGAAGGGCGATCACCTTCCGGCCTCACCAAGTCATAACTACCGCGTGTCTGGCTTTCGCCGTCCGCGAATTGCAGAGGATCCGGAACCACCTCTCATTCTGCGTCCGCAACCTCACCATGTTGCCAAGATCAGTCGGCGTCGGCGATTGCGGCTCCCTCCATCGTCAACGCCGGCGAGCCGCACGACCTGTCTCGAACATCGCGGCCTGCAAGGCGACTAGGACTGCTCCAGTCGCTGCGGCTGTGTTTGCCATCACGAGAAGAATGACCAACGGAGTAAACATGGCGATCAGTCCAGTGATCTTTTTGCGGGCTTAGGCCCGTGCCTCCCCCTGCTTCATTTCTTTCGCGCGTAAAGTGGGCAGGCCGTCGTCCTCCCGCCGACTTGTCAGCATCGCAGCCTTTACCTTTTGAAACGCTCGCTGCTCGATCTGGCGAACCCGTTCGCGGGATATTCCATACTCCGCGGCAAGTTCTTCAAGGGTCGCCGACTCCTCGTTCAGCCAGCGCGCGGTGAGGATATTACGTTCGCGAGGGTTGAGCTTGGCGATGGCATCGGCGAGGGCCCGACGACGATGTTTGGTCTCCTGCTCCTCGGCCAAGGTGATCTCACCGCTCGGCGCGGGATCCACAAGCCAGTCCAACGTTTGTCCGGTTTCATCCTCGTCGTGGACGGGCACATTTAGAGAAACATCTCCACGCAGGCGCCGGTCCATGGTGACAACGTCTCGCTCAGCCACCTTGAGACGCTCCGCAATCAGCCTGACCTGCTCCGGACGCAGATCGCCGTCCTGCAGCGCCGAGATCGCGCTTTTGGCTCTCCGCAGTTTGAAGAACAGCTTCTTCTGGCTGGCGCTGGCGGCGATCTTGACTAGCGACCAGGACCGCAGGATGTATTCCTGGATGGAGGCCCTAATCCACCACATTGCATAAGTGGCAAGGCGGACGCCCCGATCCGGATCAAACCGCCTCACGGCCTGCATTAAGCCAATGTTTCCTTCCGAGACGATTTCGGCGATCGGGAGGCCGTAGCCGCGATAGCGCATCGCTATCTTGGCGACTAGCCTGAGATGACTGGTGACCAGGTGGTACGCTGCGTCGCGATCCCGATGCTCGCGCCAGCGCCTTGCGTAGGCGAGCTCCTGCTCGGGCTTGAGCAACGGAAACTTACGGATCTCGACGAGATATTTCGATAGCCCGGCGGCGACAGACGGAGCAGGCAGAGCGGCAATACTAAACATCTTGCAAACCCCATTAGAGCTAAGGAATCATTTCGACTGGCCTCAATCGACCGGCTCGTTCTCGCTTAACCGAGGAACCCGCGCGCGGACACGCCGGCACAGGTGCGGCTGCCGGTAAGCGGCTCGGCCTTGCGGAGAGCCCGTCAAACAACCAAGCCGTCAGGCCGCTTTGCGCTCGATCTGCTTGGCGTCGGATGCGACCAGATCGTCAATCGGAATCCGGCGAGCTTTCATGGCGTCCGGAATCTTCCGAACCAACTCGACCTGCAGCAGGCCGTTGTCGAGCCGTGCTCCCTCAACCCGGAGGTGGGCAGCCAGACTGAACTGCCGCTTGAAAGGGCGCGACGAGATGCCTCGATAGGCAAAGTCCCGCCGTCCTTTTTCGCCCTTGCGACCTTCGATGGTGAGCACGCTCTGTTCGGCTGTCACGGTGATCTCATCGAGGGAGAAACCGGCCAAAGCCAGCGAAATCCGATACCGGTCGTCAGACAGGCGTTCTATGTTGCAGGGTGGGTAGTTGCCTTCGCCGGCGGTGTGCCGGGCCGCGTCGACCAGATCGAACACGCGGTCGAAGCCGATAGTTGATCGCCACAGGGGGCCGATGTTGTAAGTCCTCATAGCCAAATCCTCCAAGGAGCAAGATGGGTACGAGCAGGCGTCGGACACCTCCGGCGCCCATCTCCGCCGGGCCCCTAGGGCGCCCGGACCGCTTGTCGCGGCAAGCAAAAAACTAGCAAATCGACTTTTGGTTTCAAGCCGGAAACCGGGAATTTTTGTCTGAGGACTAATCCATGGTTACCCAACGCGGAGCACCTCTTCAAAGTTAGGCAAAGTCAACGGGGGGAGGCCTTACTAGACGCGCCTGCGTGGTAAGCGCCGCGGCAATATCGTGGCTGAGTTTCGATCGTCAGGCGTGTAACGCAGCAATTCCGCTTCGGCCAGTTCGACCAACCGGGCGAGCCGTTGGCGATGTTCTGCAGCGAGATCCTGTGTTTTGAGAAGTCGCCGCAATGCTCGATTACTCTGCGTTGGCTCTCAACCACGAAGGATCGGACCCTGGCGGGCCGCTCAAATACGGGCGTCTCAGGCGGAAACCGGACGCTGGTCAGTAGTCAGGCATGATCGAATAGCGAGGGGATCCGGCCGGGGGATGCGATCAGCGCAATCGGTCGAGATCGCATCCCGGTGAGTGAATGAAACTAGCCGATTGCTGGTCTCTCCCTATTGCGGTCTTTCGGCATAAGCTTAATTCCCGATGGGTCCAGGATCGGTGAAAGGAGCATGTCGACCTTCAACGCGTTCGCGCCGGCGTCCCACGTCAACCAGGGCATCGAATCCAGATAAGGGATCGGCGGCAGCGCGATCGTCCCGAAAACCGTCCCCGACTCCGGCTCGCTGCGCGGGCCATCCACCCCCCAAGCCGCCAGCGACGGCAGGATCAGGACCGCTGTCATCGAGGCCGTGAGAATCCCGCGGACCACGCGCTGTCCGAAGGCTTGTTTGCGGTTCTCCGCATGAGCGGAGACAATGGTTTGATCTCTGATCATCTCATCCTCCAATCGGTCGAAAACTGATCCAGGCGATCGTGAGAGGGCTGAGGGCGAACATGAGCCAATGCATTACAGTCGCCCCGCTCTTGCGCGATCGAGATTGCATGCGTGTGCTCATCTGGGTCTCCTTGTGCTTTGCGTTCCTTTCTCTTTTGGTTAGTGGTTGAGCCCGGCCGGTGGCGGCCGGGCTCGATCTGGACTAGAAGTCCATCGGCGGCGCTGCGGGCGCCGGCTCGGACTTCTTCGGCTTCTCGGCGACCAGCGCTTCCGTCGTGATCAGCAGCGCGGCTACGGACGCCGCATCCTGCAACGCGGTGCGAACGACCTTGGCGGGATCGATCACGCCTGCCTTCGCCAGGTCCTGGTATTCGCCGCTGGCGGCATTGAAGCCCCAATTGTAGCTGGAGTTCTCCAGCAGCTTACCGACCACCAGCGAGCCGTCTTCGCCGGCGTTCTGCACGATCTGCCGCGCCGGCACCTGGATCGCGCGGCGCACGATGTCGACGCCGGCCTTCTGGTCGGCATTCACGGTCTTGATGGCATCGAGCGCCTTCAGGCCGCGCAGCAGCGCGACGCCGCCGCCGGGCAGGATGCCTTCCTCGACTGCCGCCCTGGTCGCGTGCATCGCGTCATCGACGCGATCCTTGCGTTCCTTGACCTCGACCTCGGTCGCGCCGCCGACGCGGATTACGGCGACGCCGCCGGCCAGCTTCGCAAGCCGCTCCTGCAGCTTTTCGCGATCGTAGTCGGAGGTAGTCTCCTCGATCTGCATCTTGATCTGGGCGACGCGGGCCTCGATGTCCTTCTTGGACCCCGCACCGTTGACGATGGTCGTGTTCTCCTTGTCGATGACGACCTTCTTGGCGCGGCCGAGCATCTTGAGCGTGACGTTCTCGAGCTTGATGCCGAGATCCTCCGAGATCGCCTGGCCACCCGTCAGGATCGCGATGTCCTCCAGCATGGCCTTGCGGCGGTCACCGAAGCCCGGTGCCTTCACGGCCGCGACCTTCAACCCGCCGCGCAGCCGGTTGACGACGAGGGTCGCGAGCGCTTCACCTTCGACATCCTCGGCAACGACGAGCAGCGGCTTGCCGGACTGCACGACGGCTTCGAGCAGCGGCAGCATGGACTGCAGGGTCGACAGCTTCTTCTCATGGATCAGGATGTAGGGGTCTTCGAACTCGACCCGCATCTTGTCGGCATTGGTGACGAAGTAGGGTGACACATAGCCGCGATCGAACTGCATGCCTTCGACCACCTCGAGCTCGGTATCGAGGCTCTTGGCTTCCTCTACGGTAATAACGCCGTCGTTACCGACCTTCTGCATGGCGTCGGCAAGAAAGCGTCCGATCTCGATATCGCCATTTGCCGAGATGGTCGCGATCTGGGCGATCTCCTCGTTGGTGGTGACTTTCTTGGCGTGCGCCTTCAAATCATTGACGATGGCTTCTACGGCCAGATCTATGCCGCGCTTGAGGTCCATCGGGTTCATGCCGGCGGCGACGGATTTCGCGCCTTCCTTGACAATGGCCTGGGCCAGCACGGTCGCGGTGGTGGTCCCGTCGCCCGCGAGGTCACTCGTCTTGGAGGCGACCTCCCGCACCATCTGCGCGCCCATGTTCTCGAACTTGTCCTCCAGTTCGATCTCCTTGGCGACGGTCACACCATCCTTGGTGATGCGCGGCGCACCGAAGGATTTCTCAATCACGACATTCCGCCCCTTGGGGCCGAGCGTGACCTTGACCGCATTCGCCAGCGTATCCACTCCACGCAGCACCCGGTCACGGGCGTCTGTGGAGAATTTCACCTCCTTGGCAGCCATGTTCGTTGCTCCTCTCTCCTCAATGACTGTCGGCTTCGCAAGTTGTGCTCAGGCGGCCTTCTTGACCGAGCCGGTCTTGTCGACCACGCCCAGAAGATCGCTCTCCTTCATGATCAAGTAGTCCTGACCGTCGATCTTCACTTCAGTGCCCGACCATTTGCCGAACAAGACCCGGTCTCCCGGCTTGACGTCGATCGGGATCAACTGGCCTTGCTCGTTTCTACCGCCGGGACCCGTAGCGATGATCTCGCCTTCCTGCGGCTTCTCCTTTGCGGTGTCGGGAATGATGATGCCGCCGGCGGTCTTTTCCTCGGCATCGATGCGGCGCACAAGCACGCGGTCGTGCAGTGGGCGGAAATGCATGCACATCCTCCATGTCAGGTCAGCGATGTCCAAAAACCGGGGTCCGGCAACCGGCCCCCCGGGCAAAAACGACCTAGGATCCGAAAAACCGCCGTTCAAGAGGTCTTTGAAAATTTTTGTCACTCCGGCCGCCCGACTGCCAACCGCGGCCTTGAACGGCGAATTTGGCGCGACCAGTTGATCTTCCATTCATCGCCCTCGCTCCGTAGCTGACCGCGGATTGAGGTCGTCTGCGCAATGTAGGACTCCGCCAAGAACGACGACCATGGACGACTATCGCGACCTGGTGATTGCTGGTCTAGCGGTGCTGTGTGCGGGTCTCATGTTGGTCGCCGGCCTCCTGTTCATTCTGGGTTCGTCCGACGGGTCAAAACCGGCGGAGATTGAGCCGCCAAGCCCGCAGGTCGCTGCATCGAGTCCGTTGGAGATGGCGCCGGCGAAGCACGATTCGATCGCCAATTTCAGATGAAGGCAAACTGAGGCGCGATGCCCGAAACACCAGCGAGATGCACGCATGGCTAGACCAAGCTCCGCTTGGGCTGCTCTCTTCAGCGGTTCAGGACCCAATAGACCAGGCTGAGCACTGCGCTCAAAAGCAAACACGTCATCAACGGGAAATAGAACGTCATACTCTCCCGTTCGATCACGACGTCGCCGGGCAACCGACCCAGACCGATCCGACTGAGATAAGGCCACAGCAGGCCGGCCATTAAACTTACAATGCCGAGAGTAATCAGAAAGCGCGCCATTGTTGCCGATCCTGCGGCTTGAAGATCAAAGGCCAATTCAGATGCCTGCGTCAACGTCGCTTCTTTTCCTGCTTTCGCTTAGCCTTTCAACACGTCCGCTTGACGTGCGATAGGCCTTTGCCAAGTTCAAAAGGCTTTCAGAGATTTCTGCATCCGCGGTCACTCTCGCCCTCCGCTCGGCTTTGTCGGCCTGCTTGCGCAAGAATTTGGTTGCCTTTGCCATGGCGCACCCCGCACCGCGAATGAACATTAAACTCTGACTATCCTTCAAGATCCATGATCGCGCTACCTCTGTTTCACAAAGATAGACTAGGCGCCCCGTCGTGAGCGGGCCGACCACCCGCGCTCGAAGTCAGCTTGCCTTTCTGTCGACGTGCTCGAAGGATGCTGCCGTAATCTGCGGCTCCTCGAGATCGAGTAGCGCGTCGATCACCTCCTGGAGATGGGAAGGCGTCGCCAGCAAGTTGCCTTTCGAGTGCTCCGTCTCAATCTGAGAGGCATGAAGAGCCCAGCGCCGCAGGATGTCGCGCTTTCGCGTCGGCGACAGATTGCTGTCCAGCAGCACCTGTTGCGGATCCGCGTAGCTCTCGGCAGGTTCAGCCCCAGGCCCGAACCCGTCGCGGATCACCTCCGGTCCAAGGGTCCGCTCGGTCCATTCCAGCCGCCGGCGGCGCTGCTGGCTGGCGGCTCGGCCCTCAACCTCGGGATTGTCCGAAACCAGGCGCGGCTTCGACCCCAGCGCCGCCAAGCCCTGCACCGCAAAGCCCTGCACCGTGTATTGCAGACCTTGGCGACGCGCATATGCGATGGCGGCTTCTGCGGAAGGGAACGAAAGTTCGACCTGCGAGAGGGGATCGCCGTCGCCGGTCCAACCCATCAGCGGTTCGATGTACGGGGCCGAGCGGCGCTCGAAACGCAGCGTCCAGCGCTGGGCGCGAGCCCGTCCCGAAGTCATCGGCGAGGGAGCCGTCTTGTAGATCACGGCGTGTGCATCCGCCGGAAATACCGAGTTCGTCACCGGCGTCTCTGAAACGGGCCGACCTGTCGTAAGGTCCGAATGTGTCGATAAAGGCGCGATGTTCATGAACGCCTCCTTCGAACCAGGCGGGCGGGGGCGGGCCCCCCGTCCGCTTCGTCTTACTTTCCGTTGATGGCGATCCTTTTCACCTTCCGCTGCGCCGTAGGTGACTTCGGCAGCGTGACGGTGAGGATTCCGTTCTTGAACGACGCGGCGACTTTATCCTGCTCGACGTCGTCGACGGGAATACGCCGCTCGAAACGTCCATAGTAACGCTCGCTGAAGCGACGCTCCTTGTCTTCCGTTTCGCTCTTCTTCTCGCCGCTGATCGTCAGCACGCCGTCGGCAATTTCGACCTCGACGTCTTTCTGCTCGATGCCGGGAAGCTCGGCGATAACCTTCACTTCCTTGTCGGTCTCGTTGAACTCGACGCTGGGCCACCCCATCGCCCCCGGCGGGGCGAACCGGCCGATATCGACGCCGCGGAATACGTCGTCGTCCGATTTATCTCGCGGTGCAGCGAGAGGAACGGGTTGTCGCCCTCGGTGCGTCGCGCAGACACATTGCGGGAGCCGTTGTTCCATGGAATGAGTTCGCGTAGTGCCATTGTGGTCCTCCTTTCTTGGGTTTGGTCGTCAATGGACCAGCAGTCCGCAGCGCGGACCCAGCCGCGCAGCGGTTCGCTGGGCAGCAGCCAGTGTCAGGCCGCCTGCGTCCGATCGCTCATCTGGTGGTCGTTGCCGGCAACGTCGATCGCGATTTGACGCGGCTTCAGCGCCTCCGGCACTTCCCGAGCCAGGGCAATCCTGAGCAGGCCGTCTTCGAACGTCGCGTCCTTGACCTGGACGTAGTCGGCCAGGTTGAATACGCGCCGGAAGGGCCGGACGGAGATTCCACGATACAGGTAGTCGCGTTCATCCTCGTCGGTCTTGCGGCCTTCGACCGTGAGCGTCGAGCGCTCTGCGGTGATCGCCACGTCGTCCGGGGTGAAGCCGACGAGCGCCAGCGAAATCCGGTACTGGTCCTCGCTGGTGCGCTCGATATCATACGGCGGGTAAGTGTCGCCGTTGTCTACCGTATCGTTCACCAGATTTAAGAGGGGATCGAACCCGATGGTCGAACGCCAGAAGGGTGATAGATCGTAGGTTCTCATAACCACATCCTCCTCTGAGCAATATGGATAGGAGCAACATCGGGTTCTGCCCGATGGCGTCTGCCGGACCCGAGAGGCATCCGGCGCCACGCTCCCGCGTGGCTGCACAAAAACTAGGATGGGGCGATTTTGTTTCAAGAGGAGTGTAGGACAGAGAAGCGACTGGCCAACGGACCGGTCATGCCACACGAAGGCTCCTGGAAAGTCGAACATCGCCGCGTCGGCCGACGACGGGCAAAGACTCGGAGCGGGCCTCATGTAGCCGCCGCCCTGGTGGCACTGCGGAAGCCCGTTATCTAGACGGCCCCGGATGGCTGAAAATTTTCGGGGCCTCCCTTGAAACCAAACTTGGTTTTTCTAATTTTCGAGTCGCCGCCGCAGGGTGGCTCCGGGGCGCCTGATGGGCTCGGGAAATCCAGAGACGGGCACCGGTCGTGTCCGGTGCCGCTCGTAACCATTTTGCTCCGTGGAGGATCTGGCTATGCGCAGTTACGACTTCTCACCACTCTGGCGTTCGACCATCGGCTTCGACCGCCTTTTCGACCTCGCTGAATCCGCCCAGCGCGCCACCGAGGACAATTACCCGCCCTACAACATCGAACGGCTCGGCGACGATCGCTACCAGATTTCGCTCGCGGTGGCCGGTTTCTCTCCCGACGAAATCTCGGTAACGGCCGAGCAGAACGTCGTGACGATCGAGGGCAACAAGACGGACAAGACTGAACGCGAATTTATGTACCGCGGCATCTCGACCCGCGCGTTCAAGCGCCAGTTCAACCTGGCCGATTACGTCCAGGTCAAGAACGCGTCCTTCGACAACGGTCTGCTCAAGATCGAACTCGTTCGGGAGATTCCCGAGGCCATGAAGCCGCGACGGATCGCCATCAATGGAGCGACGCCGGACAACCTGCACAAGCTCGAATCCAGGGCGGCTTGAACCAGTACGTATTGCGGCGGCCCGGTCTACAGGCCGTCCATCCACTCGTCTTCGAAGGGAGGAAAACATGCGGCCGACGACCGCCACCGACAACGTCTTCGACTTCCAAGCACTCCTGCACCCCGGCACCGTCTTCGAGCATCCCAAATCGACGGCGCGCCCGGAATTGCCCATGCGCAGCAGGACGCCGGAGACAGTGCCGGACGCGATGTCGGCGATCAGCATCCTGCTCCGCAGCGCGCGGATCTGATCGCCGGCGACGTCGAACAGCCGGGGGCTCGACAGATGGCCGCGGATTAGTTCGGCCGGCGGCGACCGCCCGGTAATCCACAGGGTGCGAGCTCTTCGCAGCCCTCTTCAGAGCGAAATTGTAGTTCAGGTAGTAATATTTTCTGTTGGTGGCCCGACCGTCCGCTTCTTCGCCGGGGTTACGAAGCACGAATTCCCGGACCAGATCGTCCTTCACGCCGAAGACGACATCGGAATCGAGGTACTGGTCGCCTGCGACGAAGATGTGCGTCACCAACTGCTCGAAGCCCGGGGCGGAAATCATGAAATGAACGTGCGCCGGCCGCCAAGGATGCCGGCCCTGTGCCTTCAGCATTTCGCCGACCGGGCCGTCGTGCGGTATCGGATAGGCTGCCGGCTTGATCGACCAAAAACTAAATCGACCGCTGGCGTCGGTGCGGAAGCGGGCCCTCATCGCCAGCCCTCCGATCTCGCCGAGTTGCTGCACGTCGTAATTGCCATCCTCGTCGGAATGCCAAACGTCGACCCACGCGCCAGCAAGGGGGGGACCGTCGACGGTCGAGACCGAGCCCGTGACGAAAAGCGGATCGCCTTCGATGCCGTTAGAGATGTCCTCCCCCAATTCTTTTTTCGGAGCGTCCTGAACGAAGAACGGACCGAGCACCGTGCTTTCGGTGGCGCCGCGCATTGAAGAATGATTGATCGCGTCGATGAGCATCGAGACGCCCAGCGTGTCCGAGAGCAGAATGAACTCCTGACGTTTGTCGTCGCACATGTGACCGGTCCGCGTGAGAAAGTCGATGCCATATTCCCATTCCTTTTGGGTGGGACGCACCTCCCGTACGAAAGCATGTAGGTGTCGCACCAGGGCTTCGCTGATCTGTCGAACGCGGGTATCGGTCGCGCTCTGCAGCCGCTCTAGCACCGCATCGGTGATCGTATTTTCGTTGAAGTTGCGCATTGTCACTCCGTGGGTCGGCTTCACTTTGATCGGCGGAAGAGAGCATCGTCTCCTAAGACATGGCAGGCGGTTCGCCTGCCCGGGCACGCGCGATTAGATCTCGGATTGCGTCGCGCTTTCGTACGTGAAGGATGCGATCATGCCCGCGCTCTCCGATGGACTTTTCAACAGGCGGTCGATCCGCGGGTTGCTCGGCATTGGGCATCGCGGAGGACGCCGCGGCGCCTTGTAGTTCATAGAGATCGAGTAGAGTCAAAGTCCGAAGTGTCCGGATCTGGTCGATGGCAGGAAATCACTGCCGGCTCTTGATGGAAGAGAGCCCTCGACGCTCGGGCTTTCGCCCGAGCGCTTCAGGATGTTCTCTACTCGGCAGCCGTCGACATATAACCGTCGCGCTGGTCCTGCGCCTTGGCGTATTCGGGTTGGAAGCGGACATTGGCGTAGTGCGAATTCTTCTGCGCCTCTGCGGCCCGCTTGCCGAGTTCCGCCGTATCGCCGAAGCCGAGAACCTGGCGAGCCAACTCGGTCAACGGACCGTCCACTTGGTACTCCGTACGCTGCATCGTGAGCAGATTGATGAGGTAGAGCGGCGTTCCGTTGAACTTCTCGAACATCTCGTGCCTGTTGCCCCATTCCGTCAGAAACCGTTCGCTGATCTGACGGAAGATCTTGATGCGGTCGTACGCGCTGATCTCGGCACCGCGCAAAGCCTCGGAAAGCTTCGGGCCGATGTAGGGGTCCTCCAGCTCTTTTCTCGACGGTTGGATCACGACGCCGCGGCCGCAGAAATCGATGAGCATGTTGACCATCTTGTTCTGGTTTTCAAGATAATAGGCACGGCCGAAGTCGATGTAGATGTTGTTCGGCTTGAAAAGACCGCCCGGCGTCGCGAAGCCGGTTTCTTCGGCGGCGATCATGAATGCACGGCACGTCTCGCGGAAGCGGATGAGTTCGGCGAGCTGGGCCTGGACGACCGGATTGGTGCCGGTACCCAGCGATTGCGTTAGGAGCAGCGCGAGACCAACCATCAGTTCGGCGTGGACGCAATGCCGGATCTGGGTCTCGAGATGCACCCAGTCGAACTGCCGCTGCGGATACCACTTGGCATGGTCCGGATTGCCGACGTGTTGGACGCGGTCCCAGGGAATCAGGACGTCGTCGAAGTACACCATCGCATCCAATTCGTCTCCGATCGTGGCCAACGGACGATCGTACGGATCCGCATCCGGCTGAGCGTTTGATTTACGGGCGACGACCGAGATGCCCTTCGTGGCGATCGGTACCAGCGCGTAAACGGTCTGCTCCGGCGTCTGGCCGGGGCGCCAGAGGTTTCCGATGAGGAGGTGGTTGACGAACGGAACGGAGGTGCCGATCGCCTTCCAGCCTCGCACCAGAATGCCGTCGTCGCGCTCTTCGATGATCTTGAGCATCGGCGTCTCGGCCATCGCATCGTCGCGGCCGCGGTCGAACTGCACGTCGAGGAACATCGGCGAGATGGCCAGATCCTGCGAAGTCACTTCTTCCCACTGCCGTTGGATGTTGCCCGAGAGATCGCGCTTCTTTCCGGAGAAGCGGGAGTTTTCCGACCAGGGCTTCTGATCGTCCACCTGGGTGAACATCACGACGTTCATGCCGGCAGGCGGCCGGGTGAAGATGCCGCCCTTGAAATGGCGGCAGAGGAAGTCGCAGTATTGCCGGCGCTTGACGACGTCCTCTTTGTTGCGCGGCAGGAACCAATGCATCGACTGGCGCTTGCCGTCCTTGTCGATAAAGGTCGCAATTTCCTGGTTCTTCGGATCGAGGTGGAGATCGTAATATCCGGCGATGGCTTGGGCATAGCCCTTGGTCGCTGGGTGAGTCGTGACGTCCTCAATCAGTTCGCCTCCGACATAGACTTTCCGGCCGTCGCGGAGCGACTCCAGGTATTCCTTCCCGCTTCTCATTTCTATTCTCCGTTAGACGTGGTTGAGTTGACGTTGAAGAGTATCTGCATCCCAGTAGTCCTCGCTCCGGTGGATGAAGCCGTCGCGGATTACCAACAAATGCACGCCGCGAAGCGAAATCGCCTGTTCGCGCGGCGCGATCGGCCCCATCTGGCTCTTGAGCGTCGCCTTCAGGAGGTAGCTCATCATGGCGACGCCGTTCGCACTGACGGCACGCCGGTCCGGCGTCCAGGAAGCGTCGGGAAACCAGCCGAAGAAGCGCCCCAGGCCTGAAGCTATTTCCTTCGGACCTTGTTTGAACTTGCGTTGCGCAATCTCTTCGTGACTGGCGTCTGGCGCGTAAAGAGCCGCGACCGCTGCGGCATCGCGAGCGTTGTGGGCTTCGTAGAATCGTTCGACGATCTTCTCGATACTCATGCCGGCGCCCCTGCGGATGCGAGGTCCAACGCGACCGTCTTCAAGTAACGGCCCTGCCCGTACAGCAGCGGACGAAGCGACGTAGGCGCCAAGATCGTACGAATCGCACCGATCACGACGACATGGGTCCCTATCCGACGGATTTCGGAGGCGTCGCAATCGAACGTTGCGATCGCCTCACGCAGCACAGGCGTAAAAGATGGGACGGGAAGCTCGTCCGCGGGCACGACATCGCCTTCGAGGTACTTCGAAGCGCCGGGCTGTGCGCAGCGTTGAGAGAGTCCGGCTTGAGCTTCACTGAGCAGATTGAGCGAGAACTTCCGGTCTCTCTCGATGTCCGCGGCCGTGGCCGTCTTCGCGTTGATGCAGACCAGAAGAGTCGGTGGCTCCATGCAGACGGGCGTGTACGCGCTCACCGTCATTCCCCACGGCCGTTCTTCCCGAAGCGTGCCCACAACGGCGACGCCTCCCACCACCCGACGCATAACCGTGCGGAAAGCATCGGGTCGCGGACCGGAAGCGAGATCCCAAAGCGCAGCGTGCGTACTGACGCCCATCTCCGAACGATGTCTCATCGTATAGCCTCCCATCGCAGCCTCGCGCTATTTCCTGCCCCGCTCGGAGGGAAGTGCGCGATATGTTGGCAATGTCACGAGGCTATTCGGGAGAATTACAAGGCGTCCAATCGATATTTGTAATTTCAAATATCTACGCGAATGCTGCGTTTTGCACGCGATCGAAATATGGCGGCCTGCCAACGCGGCGCCGCACCCAACTATCGATGCAGTGGATGTCTAACATCGATCGTATGCATATTATGACCCGATCTTTCCCCCGACTGCGGGGTCCCGAAACCATCAAATCAGGTTGATTTTGTTCGGTCGAAACGTGCACACTCCTGTATTGTGCCACTTGCCGGTCAACGGGAGCAGGGCTTTGAACCTTCGCAGCGTCGACCTCAATCTCCTAGTAGTGCTCGATGCACTGCTGACGGAACGAAACGTCAGTCGCGCCGGCGAGCGCATTGGCCTTACGCAATCTGCGATGAGCGCAGCTCTGTCGCGTCTCCGCGAGCTGTTCGACGATCCGCTTCTGGTTCGCTTCGGTCGAGGGTTGGAGCTGACGCGAAACGCCGAAGAGCTCATCGTTCCGGTGCGGGAGACGCTGGAGCGCATCGAGCAGACGCTTTCGAAGAAGGCGCATTTCGATCCTGCCGAGAATGCGCGTAGCTTTTCGATAAGTGCTTCGGACTACGCCGTCCTGGTATTGTTGACGCCGCTGGTACGTGCGCTCGCCACCGAAGCACCCAATGTGACCGTTCATCTCCTGCCGCGCGCCCGCGACCCGGGGCGCATGTTGCAGAGCGGCCAGGCCGACCTCGTGATCGAACCCAGCGAACTGTTTGGCGACGCCGGATTCCCGTCGACGCCTCTAATCAGCGACCGCTGGCTATGTGCTGCCGACGCCCAACATCCGCACATCGCGAGGGATTGCTTGACCCACGAACAGTTCCTGGAACTGCCGCATCTCGTCTATGGCATCGGTATGGACCGGCAGTTAAACTTGGCCGACCAACGCCTTTCCGAGATGGGTATCCAGCGGCGCATTCACGTCACGGTCGAAAGCTTCCTGCTGGTGCCGTTTCTCATCGAAGGTACCCCGCTCATCAGTCTCGTACTGGAGCGTGAGATGCGGGCGCTGCATTCCTGCCCGAGGCTCAAACTATTCGAGCCCCCCATTGCCTTGCCCGAGATTCACGAAGCGATGTATTGGCATCCTAGACATAACAACGACCCCGCACACGCCTGGCTGCGCAATCGACTACGCCTTGTAGCCGCCGAAATCGCTTAGCGCGATCGACATCGGCAACCGGGAGGACGGCAACCTCAAGCTCGATGTCAACGCGTTGGGTACTAGGGCGCTGTCGCACAGATCATGTGGGAGGCTTACGAAGCTTGGCGCGAGAAACCGCGCAGCGTCACGCTGTCCGATCTCGTGCAAATCCTTTCAAAGGAAACACCTGCGGCGCTCTGGCAGGATACGTTCGCGTGGGTCTTATCCCGCACGGGATGAATGCGCCTCGATTGCCCTGGCAGAATGTTCGCCGCTGATCGCGGCCGGGCCGAAGACAAGGCTTTCGGCCGGCGCGGCCAACGAAAGACCGTTTGCTTTGCATTGGCTGTAAAGGAGGTCGATGACTTCGTTGCGGGCCGCCGTCCAGCCGGCGGGACTCTCCACACGGAACAACAACTCGACTTCGATAGCGGCTGCGTCAATCGAATTCAGGGCGACAATCGGCGACGGGTCCTGGACGATCCGCGTGCTGGCATCCAGTACGGACCGCATGACTTGCTCGACGGAGCTTGGCGTCGTGGTGGCAATGCGTACGGTCAACGTGATCTGGTGCGTCTCGTCGGGGCGGCTGAGATTGGTGACACCCTGTCTTGCCAGGATGCTGTTCGGTACAACAACGACATTGTACCCTCCGGTAAGCAGATTGGTGGAGCGCCAGTTGGTCTCAACGACGCGACCTTCCGTACCGTCCTTCAACTGGATCCAGTCGCCTATGGCATAGGCCCTCCCCAGCGTCAGCGCGATCCCTGAGAAGACATCACCAAGGGTATTTTGCAGCGCGAGACCGAAAATGATCGCGACAACGCCTGAGGTCGCGACCAGCGTGCCGACCGGGACACCAAACACAAAGCCAATGATCGACAGCGCCACACCGAGATAGATGACACCGACGGCCATGTCCTGGATCAGATGCGCTTCCCGTGGCCGACGATTGAGCAACATATAGATGTGGATCAGGCCAATAATGGCCCATGCGAGATGGGTCCACCACAGGAGCCTGGCCGATATGGAGAGCAACGCGTCGAAATCCCGCAAGTGAGCGCCATCGACGCGGTGCGGAGAGATGCCACCCAGATAGAGCACGAGACTCATGCCGACAAAGAACGAAATCTGGGCGATCAGTCGGCTTGTCGGACGATTGCTCCCCTGAACATGCCAAACGACGATACCGGCAATTCCGAGGATGTTGGTCAGAACAAGCGGCGTCATGTGATCTTCATTTAACATAGCTGTGACTCAGCAATAGCGGTCGGTTCCGATCGACGGAAAGGCCTTACGCTCAGGTGAAGTTACGCATCAATGAGCCCACGCCCTGGAGGTGTGCTCAATCACCCCACATGCATTCGAACACCCTTGGCCCCGTTGAGGAGCCGCTTCAGATGAAAATTCGCCAGCGGGTCGGCGGCGTTGAGACCGACCAGTGCTGCGAAGGCTGGCACCACGTCGGTGTCATTTGCCTCCAACTTGTCAAAGGCAGTTGCATACTGTGTCGCGGCCAACCCATAACTCTCCGCAGCTGACAAGGGCTCGTGGGTGCGTAGCGCCTCACTTCGTCCCCGCAGAACAAGATCTCCGATCGGCCGCCCCCTGAACTCCTGTGCCTTACATGCGATCGAGTCGCTGACGCAGATTCGCGTGCCCAATGTCTTGTTCGCCGCCTCCAGTCTAGCGGCAGTGTTAACTGTGTCCCCGTAGGCTGTGTAGTCAAAGTAACGGCCGCCGCCGAAATTGCCGACCAGCGCAGGCCCCGCGTGGACGCCTATCCGCGTGACACCGAAGTCAACGCCCCTCTGTTTCCAGCGCTCCCGAAATGTTTCAGCCCATCGATCGATCGCCTGCGCGCAGGCGATCGCGCGGGTGGGGTAATCGATCTGGTCGCCGGGTGCATTGAACAGGACCTGAATGGCGTCACCGATCACCTTCGCCACCGTCCCTTCATAGGCGAATACGACATCCGTCAGTCCACCGACATATTCGTTAAGCAGATCTGTCAGCACATTCGAATCGGCCATCTCGACGAGTGAGGTAAACCCCGTAATATCAGTGAAAATCACCGCAATGTCGCGCCAGTGGACCTGCATTCCATCGTCGCCATCTACCGCGGCAAGGCGCTTAGCGAGCTCAGGCGAGAAATATCTCGACAGCGACGCATGAGCGCGCTCCGCGTCCGCCTGTCGCCGGCGTGCCTCGCGCAAGACCTCGATGTGACGGATGGTCTTCTGGATCGTGGATTCCAGGTCGGCGAAATCGATGGGCTTGGTCAGGAAGTCGAACGCGCCGCGATTCATTGCAGTCCGTATGTTGCTCATATCGCCGTAGGCCGAGACGACAATCGCCAACTTCTTGTCCTCTCGCTCCTGCAGTTTCGCCAACAGCGAAAGGCCGTCCATGCGCGGCATGTTGATGTCCAAGACCACGAGATCGACATGCGGATGCTGCTCGATCGATTGCAACGCTTCAAGACCGTCACGCGCGAACACGAAGCTTATCTGCCGTTCGCGAATCTGCCGGCGAAACCTCCGGAGGACGAGCGCCTCCAGGTCCGGCTCGTCATCGACTACAAGAACGGTGGAGGTCATGCGGCATGTTCCAGTCTCGCCTCGATCGCCTGGCGGACCTGACCGAAGTCGATCGGCTTGGTCAACAGGGCCTGCGCGCCCCGCTCAAGTGCCGTCTTGCGCGTTTCGGCATCGCCGTACGCCGTGATCATGATCACTGGAACGTCGGGCCGCCGGGCGCGAAGCTCCGGCAGCATCTCCAGCCCGCTCATCCCGGGCATGTTGATGTCGGAGAGGATGAGGATCAGCGTTTGCTCGCCGGTATCGGAAATGCGGTTCAGGGCCTGCGCTGCCGAGCCGGCAAAGTCCATCACAAAGCGCCGGGCGCGAAGCTCGCGTCGAAATTGCTGGCGAAACAGGGCCTCCAGATCGGGTTCGTCATCCACCACAAGAACCGATACAGTCATAGTCAGCCCGCAATACTGTGAGAAAGACCGATGTTGCGCGGCAGCAGGATAGTGAACTCGGTGAATTCGCCGGGTTCAGTCTCGACGTCGATCCCGCCGCCATGTTGCTTCACGATGATGTCGTGGCTCATTGAAAGCCCGAGGCCTGTTCCCTCGCCTGGCGGCTTGGTCGTGAAGAACGGATTGAACATTTTCTCCTTCACCTCCGGCGGAATACCAACGCCATTGTCGCGGATGCGGATTTCAACGTAATCGCCGCGATCATGCGTGATGGCGCAGAGCTCGGGTTCAAATCCGGGATCACCGTCGTCACAGCGCTTGGCCACGGCATAGAAGCCATTGGAGATGACGTTCAGCAGCACCCGCGTGATCTCCTGCGGGAACACGTCGGCGATCCCGGTGTTCGAATCGAACTCGCGCCTGAGGGTGACGTTGAACTGCGGTCTCTCGGTGCGTGCGCTATGATAGGCAAGATTGAGGCTCTCCTCGACCAGCGCATTGACGTCGGCGGGCCGATGCTCGCCGCCGCCACCACGCGAATGCAGGAGCATATTCTTGACGATGGAGTCGGCGCGCTTGCCGTGCTGGACGATCTTCTGAAGATTGTCCGTTAGCAGCCCGCTCAGTTCATCGACTTCGCCGCGGATGTCGTCCGGAAGCATGACCGGAGCGAGGACCTCGTTCAACTCGTCGGTCAGTTCGACCGAGAGCGCGGCGAAATTGTTAACGAAGTTGAGCGGGTTCTTGATCTCGTGCGCAATACCAGCGGTGAGCTGACCGAGCGAAATGAGCTTTTCTGTCTGCACGAGGCGGTCCTGGGCCGCGCGTAGATCGTCGAGGGATCTGGCGAGCTCCTTCGTGCGGGCCTCTACTTCTTCGAACAACCGCGCGTTCTCGATCGCGATCACGGCCTGATCGGCGAACGTCTTGAGAAGGTTGATCTGGCTATCAGTGAAGGTTCCTGGTTCGGCGCGCGAAACACCAATTGTACCGATCGCCACGCCTTTTCGGAGCATGGGTACGACCACGATGCTTCGATATCCCCTCGCGCGTGCCATGCTCTTGATCGCCGGATGGACACCCGGTTCGGTCTCGATATCGGAGCGAAATGCGATCGTCGACGTGAGTGCGACCCGGCTGTGGATCCCGGAGGACGTGAGCGGCGCAGGAAATGAGATTCGGATCTCCTCATCGCCGGTCACGGTTCCTGCCGTGCATGCAGCCAGATGAAGCATGTCGCCGACGACACGTGTCACGAGCGCCGTTTGGCCGGCAAGCAATCGCCTCGCGCTTTCGGAGATGACGTCGAATACCGGCTGCACGTCAGTCGGTGAACTGGCGATGACATTGAGAATTCCTGCCGTGACGGTCTGCCGCTCTAACGCGATCGCGAGTTCGCCCCGTAGGCGGGCATTCTCGGCTACTCCGCTCTGCAGTCGTTGGTCGAACTCATCGACCCTGTTCTTCAGGTCGGCATCCATGTGCTGATCATTGCTTCCGGGTTCAGCGCCTAAACCCCGATCGCGGCTAGGCCAATCCCAGGCCGCCGTCGATGGCAACCACCTGGCCGGTCATCCATTCCGAGGCTGAACCGGCAAGCCGGACGATCCATTCTGCGACATCGTCCGGAACGCCGCGCCGCCCGAGCGGGATGCGCGCACGCTCCTGTTCCTTGACAGCGGCGGCCTGTTCCTGCGTCAGCCCCATCATGCCGGTGAGGGCGCCGGATTCCGTGGGCCCAGCGGCGACGGCGTTTACCCGTATGCCGAATGGCGCAAGCTCCAGCGCCCAACAACGCGTCAGGTGCTCCAGCGCCGCCTTGCTCGATGCGTAATGAGACAGTCCGGCCGCGGGCCGGTGACCAAAGGTGCTCGACACGTTGATGATGGTGCCGCGCCTCGCCTTCAGGTGCGGAAGGGCAGCGGAGGCAAGCAGGCTAGGACCGAGCACATTAACCGAGAAGATATCCGTGATCCGATCGGCCGTGGTATCGGCCAATGGAAGGATTGCGCCAGCGCCGGCGTTGTTGATCAAGGCGTCTATTCTGCCCCAGAGATCCATCGCCTTGGCAATTGTGCGCCTGGCATCATCGGTCGAGGCCGCATCCGCAACGATACCCGCGATGTTCGGATGCTCGGCAATCGTTTCGTCCAAAGGACCCGCCCGGCGGCCGGTCACGAGCACCTTGTCGCCCTGGTTGGCAAGGCGGATCGCCGCCGCTCGCCCGATTCCTGAAGTGCCGCCGGTGAGGACAATGACCTTTTCTTCGCTATGCATGTTGATCGCGCTCCTCTGCGGTTACTGGGCGGTCCAGCCGCCATCAACCGAGATCGCCGTTCCGGTGATCTGGTCGGCGGCGGACGAACATAGAAAAGCGACAGTGCTGCCAAGCTGCGCCGGAGAAACAAATTCGAGGGACGGCTGCTTCTCCGCCAGGAGTGTCCTGGCTGCTTCCGTCCGGCTGACCCCTCTTTGCGCAGCGATGTCGTCGATCTGCTTGTCGACCAGGGACGTCCGCACCCAGCCCGGACAGACCGCATTGCATGTGACCCCGCTCCCGGCAGTCTCCAGGCCGACCACTTTGGTCAAGCCGACCAGGCCGTGCTTGGCCGCGACGTAGGCTGCCTTATGCGTTGAAGCGACGAGGCCGTGCGCGGAGGCAATGTTGACGATCCGGCCCCAGCACTGCTTCTTCATCTGGGGAACCGCCGCCGCAATGCCGTGGAACGCGGCCGACAGATTGATCGCCAGGATCGCGTTCCACCTACCGGCCGGAAATTCTTCGACCGGCGCAGTGAACTGGATGCCGGCATTGTTGACGAGGATGTCGAGCCGGCCGAATTTCTCGACCGTCGCTGCGATCAATCCGCGCACGGCCTCCTCCTTCGACATATCAGCGGCATCGTAAACGGCGCGCACACCATGCTCGCGTTCGATGCCGCCGCGGATCGCCTCGATTTCGCTGGCATCGCCAAAGCCGTTCAAAACGATGTCAGCCCGGAGCTTGGCCAACTCCCTAGCGATACCGAGCCCAATACCGCTGGTCGATCCGGTGACGATGGCTACCCTGCCCTTCAACATGGGACTTCCTTTCGATGCTTTGAGGTGAGATTTGCCGCGAGATCAGTCACGGCGGTGGACATCGTGCGTGACAATGCCGTGCTCGGGAGCAGGCGGGTCGAGCCGCCGCGGATCGGCTAACGTACGGCGGATATCCTCCAGACCGCTCTGCCAATGCGCCCGCATCGCGTTCAACCCGAATTCGTAATCCTTTGAATGGCGCTCGTAGATCTTGGACTGGTAGATCAGATGGATGATGTTGCAGGAGCGATGGCGAGCCATGTCCGCGATGGCGCGGATTTCCGGATCCTGCTTCGCGCTATCCGGCAACATTTCGAGTATTCGCTGCAACGCCTGACGCATCTTCTGCATCCGTAGCGCCTGGTCCGTGATGGCGCGTGTGCGGCTGGAATATTGAATGTCCTTCTGGCGGCTCGACACCTCCATCAGGTCATTCGGCACACGGCCCCACGCCGACCAAAGATCGACCTGGAAGGTCAGCGTGTCGCGCGGCTCGCTCGACAGCACTCGGGATAGAGGCGTGTTCGAAACGACGCCGCCGTCCCAATAGTGCTCACCGTCGACCTCGACCGCAGGGAAGCCCGGCGGCAGGGCACCGGATGCCATGAAATGCTGCGGTCCGAGCCGGCGTTCAGCCGTGTCGAAATAGGTCAGGTTGCCCGTACGGACGTTGACCGCGCCAACGCTGACGCGCACCTCCCCCGCGTTCAGCCGATCAAAGTCGACAAGCCGCTCCAACGTCTGCTGCAATGGTGAGGTATCGTAGAAACTCGTCGCTGCGTTGCCCGAGAAGGGCGACAGGAACGGTGGCGGGAAGCGTGGCTTGAAAAAGCCGGGTTGCCCTTGGAAGAGGGCCTTGAGCGACGCCAGGGCATTGTGCGCTGAGCGGAGATCGAAGGCGAACGGCATCGCATTGGCAAACCCTTCGCCGACCGGCCATTCCACGGCCGTCGCGCAGATGCTCTCCCAGAACTTGCGTAGCCGTTCGATCCGCTCGGCCTCGGGCGAGCCGGCAATAATGGCGGCGTTCAGCGCGCCGATCGAAATGCCAGCCAACCAGTTCGGCCGTATCCCGGCTTCGTGCAGGCCTTCGTAAACGCCGGCTTGATAGGCACCAAGCGCGCCGCCACCCTGCAGCACCAGGGCCACGACATCATATGGCAGCGGCTTGGCCGGTTGCGGCGCCGGATCGATTTTCCCGCGCATGACGATGGAGCTCCGGATTTAGGGCTGATCTCGGTCAGCCGGCATTTGCTTCGATCAAGACGTCAGAGACCGAGCCGCGGCGCGGAGTTGCCTGGTCGCTGGCAAGATAGTCATGGACCACGCCGCCGAGCCCGAGCGTCAGGTCCACGACGAGGTGCTTGGCCGACAGAATCTGCAGCACCGGCAACTCGGCGACGGGTGCCAGGGCATGCGAGTGCAGATCCAGGGCAGCGGGCCCGGTCCAAGCGCCCTTCACGGTGATGTCCTCGAGGTGGAAGCGCACCAGCTCGCAGATGCGCGGCGAACCATCGACATGCGGAATGATCTTGAGAAGGAAATTGGGATCTGCGAGCTTCCGGGCTTCCGCGGCGGTATCGAGCGTGCGGTGCTTGTAGCCCATGGTGCCGGTCGCAATGCGGACCGAGCCATAGTTCAAAGTGCCAACCAGCGTGTCGATTTCGACCTCCAGCTTCGGTTGCGCCAATTTCTTGGGAAACCCCCACAGCTCGCGCCCGCCCGCAATCGGCGGATGGTCGTTCAGGAACATCTGATGGGTGAAGCCACCCAGTTGGCCCTTGTAGGATACGGGAATGACCTGGCCACTCTCGGTGTAGTCGCCGAAACCGGTGGAATCCGGCATGCGGATGAACTCGTAGTTCACCACCGGTTCGGTGACCTCCAGCGGTTCCGGCACCACGCGGCGCAGCGCGTCGGGATCGGTGCGGTACTGGATGATGAAATACTCGCGGTCGACGAAGCGGTAAGGACCGGGAGGAAAGGCCGGACTGCTCAGCGGCATCGCGAACGACGATGCGCGCACGGTCTCGTGTTTCATGGGGGTGCTCCAAGTTTGTCAGTGGCGGGCGCGTCGCGCTTGTCAGCACCCGCCCCCTGGTTCGGATTTGACTCAACGCGCGGTCAGTAGTCCCAGAAGACCGGCACCCAGCGAAACGCGTCGCCGGCGACCGCGACATGACCGACCGACGGGAACGGCATGTGCGTGGCCACCAGCAGTTCGCGGTTCGCGGCCAGTTCGCGCAAAAGTTCGATCCGGACGCGAGCGGCTTCCTCGGGATCGTGCTCGAAGCCGTTGTGCCAATCCGGGTGCTCGAACCCGACGGTGAAGACGAGGTCGCCTGCGAATGTCAGTCGGTCGCCGCCGGATGCCACGCGAACCACGCTGTGTCCGGGAGTGTGGCCACCGGTGCGGCGGACTACGACGCCCGGCGCAACTTCGTGCTGATCTTCGAACGTCCGCAGCTGGTTGTGGTACTCGTTCGCGAACCGCTTGGCGGTGGCCCGAAGCGCGTCCGGGAATCCCGGCGGCATGGAGACGCGGGAGAAATCGGGCGCCTCCCAGAACTTGACCTCGGCGGCCGCCACGTGGATACGCAGGTCCGGGCGCAGCCGGTCCTTCACGCCCTCGACCAGCAAGCCGCCGACATGGTCCATGTGCATATGGGTCAGCACCACGTCGGTCACGGATGCCAGATCGATGCCGGCGGCTTCCAGTCGCTTGACCAACTGCCCCGCTCGCGGCAGGTGCAGATCCGGGTCCAGTCCGAGACCCGCGTCGATCAGGATGGTCTGCGCTCCGCTGCGTACCACGACAACGTTCAGTGCCCAATCGAATGCGTCCGGCGGCAGGAACATGTCATCCAGCCAGGCAGCGCGGACGGCCGGGTCGGCGTTGTGCGCCAGCATCTTGGACGGCAGCGGCAGCACGCCGTCGCTGATCACCATAACATCGATGTCGCCGATTTTCAGCGCGTAGCGCGATGGTACCAGTTCGTCGGGCTTCGATCTAACGGAGCGTGCGGCAGTGTCTAAGCTCACGGTTGTCTCCTGTTGAGTATTGCGGATCATCCGATCCATCTTCGAGAATTTCAGTGCTCGTGCTGAACGGCTCGTGCTTCCCGCGCAGAAAGCGGGCCAATGCTCGTGAGACGTTCAAAGATCAGTGACACGCTCCGGATCAGCGGACGCAAGAGCAGCGGCACGCTCCGCTCGCGGCGGATAGATCCAGACGGTATTGATATCCCTCTTGGTCTTCTTGGCTTCGTCGCCAACCATTTCGACCTTGCGCTCCCAGCCTCGCGTGAACAGCGCGCCGGCTTTTCCCAGGTCGAGGCAGGTGACGTAGGCCTTCTGGTGGTACCGTTTGGTCGGGACCCCGAGAAGCTCGGCGGCCGCATTGTTGCCAGCGAAGGCGCCCATCCGCGTGGCATGTTGGCAGGACATCAGCGCGTAGTTGCCAACCTGGTCACATGCCGCTCTCGCGGCATCGCCGGTCGCAAAAACGCCAGGCACCGACAGCACGCGCAAGTCGGGATCGACGAGCAGGCGTCCAAAGTTGTCTCGCTCCGCTGGAATCTGTGCGGTTAGCGGAGCGGCGCGCATGCCGGCCGCCCAGATCACGGTGCCGCTGTCAATATGCTCTCCGCTGGAAAGCGTGACGCCGGACTTGTCGAGCGAGGTGACGTCAACGCCGAGCCGAGTCTCCACTCCCAGCTTATGCAGCGCAGCCTCGATGATAGGACGAGGATCTTCGCCCATGTCGGGGGCGATCGAACTGTTTCGTTCGACGATGACGACACGCGGCTTGGCATCCTTGCCGAGGATCTCACGAAGCCGTGCGGGCATTTCTGTCGCGACTTCGATGCCAGTGAATCCGCCGCCGGCCACGACAACCGTGTCGCGCATCTGTGATACCGGCCACCCCACCAAGTGATCCAAATGCCGGTCGAGGGCGATCGCGTCGTCGAGCTGGTCGACGCTGAAGCCGTGTTCTGCGAGCCCGGGGATACTGGGACGGAACAGCCGGCTGCCAGTGGCGACAATCAATCGGTCATAGGTGAGTCTCTGCTTCGCACCCTTGGCGGCAACGACGTCTACCACTTGAGACTTGGTATCGATCGCCTCGGCGCTGCCTTTCACATAGGCAACGTCAACGGCCTTCAGCACATCCAGGAGCGAAGCTGTCAGGGTCTCCGGTTTCGGCTCATAGAGCCGCGGTCGAATCACCAGCGTCGGCTCCGGTGAAACCAACGAAATTTCGAACGCCTCGGGCGAAACGCCCTGGATGTCGCGCAGCCGGGCCGCAGAGAGAGCGGCATACATGCCGGCGAATCCGGCGCCAATGATGACAAGTCGCATTAGATTACTCCTTGGGCTTAACTCTCTTCGATGAAGACACTGGGTTACGCGCTCACGAATTTGAGCAAGTCTGCGTTGATGATATCGGGATGCGTCGTACACAGACCGTGCGGTAGCAGGTCGTAGATTTTCAGAGTGTTTCGTTTCAGAAGCTTCGCCGACAAGGTTGCAGAATCGCCAACGGGCACGATCTGATCGTCGCCGCCATGCAGGAGGAGCGTGGGGACGTCGATGTTCTTCAGATCCTCGGTGAAGTCGGTTTCCGAGAAGGCTTTGATGCCATCGTATTGCGCCTTGGCGTTGCCCATCATTGCTTGGCGCCACCAATTCCAGATCACCGCCGGGGACGCCTGCGCACCTGGGCGATTGTAGCCGTAGAACGGACCACTCGCGAATTCGAGATAGAACTGGGCCCTGTTCGCTGCGAGCTGCTTGCGCAATCCGTCAAGCACCTCAATGGGCACGCCCCCCGGGTTGGCTTCGGTCTTCAACATCAGGGGAGGCACGGCCCCGATCAGGACCAGTTTGGCCACCCGGTTCTTGCCGTGACGCGCGACATAACGAGCCGCTTCGCCGCCACCTGTGGAATGTCCGACATGAATGGCATTGCGGAGATCGAGATGCTCGACGACAGTCGCAATGTCGGCTGCATAGTGGTCCATGTCATGGCCGTCGCTCACTTGGCTCGAGCGGCCATGGCCTCGCCGGTCATGAGCAATGACTCGATAGCCTTTGCCGACGAAGAACAGCATCTGCGCGTCCCAATCGTCGGAACTGAGCGGCCACCCATGATGAAAGACGATCGGCTGGGCGGACTTCGCCCCCCAATCCTTGTAGGATATCTGCACGCCATCCTTGGTCGTAACAGAGGTCGTGGGATCGCTTCCTTGTGTAGGCGACATCGAATGGTCCCTTTCCTTGCCGATCGCCGAAGACGGGCGAACGGTCAGCGATGTCGCGCAAATGAGCGTGCTCGCCAGCAAGTTTCGACGCGACGTGGCGAGGCCGCTGAAGAGGTTTTTGGAAATCATCTGTTGGTCTCCGTGTCGTCAGATTTCTTACGGCTATCTAGGGGATCTCGGGGACCACTGCCCAAGAGCGATTGCGCCGATTGCAGCGCGATTGCTGCTAACGCACGCTGCGCCGCCAATTGGTTGGCGTTTCGCCGGTCAAACGTTTGAATGCCGCGGCGAACGCGGTCTGAGAGCCGTAGCCAAGGGCTTCCGCGACCGCGACGACCGATACGTCGGTGTCGCGCAGCATCTCCATGGCCTGCTCGAGCCGTCGCTGGCGCAGCCAGGCATGAGGCGAAAGGCCTGTGCTCTCCTTGAAGGCCCGGCAAAAGTGGAAGCGCGAGAGGCCGGCCTCGGAAGCGAGTGCTCCGAGGGAAACGTCCGCATCGCTATCAGAGCGCAAGCGCTCGATGGCGCGGCGCAGGACATTCGGCGACAGACCGCCCAGAGTTGACCGGACCGTGATCGACGAGCCAGCATGTGCTGCCAAAAGGCGCGTTGCCAGAAGGTCCATCACTTGCTGCCTGAACAACGCATCCAGCGCCGCGTGTCCGTCCAGAACATCCACTGCACTCATCAGCAACCGGGACGTAACGGGATCCGAGTGCACTGTCCGCTCCAGAAGATCGCCGGGCGCGGCCACATCGGCTTCGTCGGCAACGCGCGAGAGTGTTGCGTGCGGAAGATAGAGCTGAAGGACATGCATCGGCCGGTGAATATCCCACCGAGAAGTCGAACCAGCCGGAATAAGCGTCACGACGCCGGGACGAGCCGTTCCAATCGCAACTGATCTTCCGGTGCGCCGCTCGAGCCGTTGTACGCCGGTCGGGTAGGTCATGATGACGTGATCGACCATCGGCTTGACGGTGTCGTGTACGGGCTCGTGCTTCCAGTATGCCATCGTGCCGCTGGACGGTTCCAGAGCAACGCGAAAGGGCTTGGTCCTGAGCACGCGTGCCATCTCTTCATTGGCGGGGCGCCGCTCAACGACCGGCGGGTCACTCCTATGCGCCTGCGTCGCGCCGGGCGCATTGTCCAGGGGGGCGCGCAAGATGGGCTTGCTCATAAACTTCCGCTCGCGTTGGGGAAGTGCGTTCATTCCGCGCGTCTGCGGATGCATCGCTTCCCGTGTGCTGCGATCATGGCGGCGAGCGCTGTACGAGGGTAGCGTGCGGCAGGTCTGGTCGCGCTGGTTCAGCGGATAGATCGACCTATACCTCGGTATAGTTCGGGCGAGATGCTCCCATCACGGGCGCAATTCCTTGCAAAAGTGGGCGCACTTAGCGAACGAGTGCGACAACGCCGGAATCGGGACCGGCAGTCATCGGCACCGGAAGCGCGAAGCGAAAATGTGCGCCGCCATTCGGACGATTCGCACCCAAAATGCTGCCGCCGTGCGCCTTAATGATCGACTGGCAGATCGCGAGGCCGATGCCAATTCCTGCATCCTTGGTGCTGAAGAAGCTGTCGAAGATGCGCCCGAGGTCTCCGGTGGCGATGCCCGGCCCATTGTCGAAGACGGAAAAGCCGACCGAGCCGTCTTCGTTGACCGACGTCTGGATGTCGATCCGACGTGTCGGTTGACCGGAGTGCACGATGGCCTGGACGCTGTTGACGAGCAGATTGATAATCACCTGCTGCAGCTGAATCCGGTCACCAAGCACCTGGGGAAGCCCCGATGCGAACGTCGTCGACAGAGCAATTGATTTTGACTCAATGTCGTGGCGAATGAATAACAGCGCTTCTTTCGCGACGTCGTTGATATCCAAGAGGCGCTTCTCTGGTTCATGCTTCGCCGCCATGCCTCGGATGCGATGAATGATATCGCTGGCGCGCCGCGCATTCGCCACGATTCGGGACGTGAGCTGGGTGACCTTTTCGATGTTTTGATCAGCGCGCGCCAGCCACCTCAAGCTGGCCTCACCATTGGTCACGATGGCCGCAAGCGGCTGATTGATCTCATGCGCGATCGACGTTCCGAGCTCTCCAAGAGTTGCGATGCGGCCCGCATACGCGAAATCAGCTTGCAATTTCCGAAGTTGCCGCTCGGCGTTCAAGCGCTCACTGATGTCCTGGATGGTGATGAAGGTGTTGTCGAGTTGCTCGGGGGGCACAGGATATGTGACCGTGAACAGGACATCGATGAGCGAACCGTCGAATGCACGGATCCTGGTCTCCTCTATGAGATTGCGTCGACCTTCAAAGTGAGCCACCATGACCCGCTCGGCGAGCCCCGGGGCGGCGGCAAACAGGTATCGAACGGGTTTGATTAGGTCGGCGGGATTGTGTGCCCGAAACAGTGAGACTGCATCGTGATTGACGTCCGTCACACGGACGACGTCCTTGGCGTGCTCGACAAGATCAGGGTTTGTCGCCAGATAGGAAGCAATATCGCGAACGCCTTTCGCCTTCAGATCGTCGAAGACCTCGCCCGCGCGTCGGGAATCGACTTGCCAGAGAGCAGTCGGTAGGTACTGAATGAGCTTGCGATACCGATCCTCGCTCGCCTGTAGCTCCCAGGACGTGCGGTCATCATCGATCGCGCCGTTGATCGTCACGAGCACGGTGCCCGGCGGCTTCGGGTCGGCAGAATGCCAGGCTCTGATGATTGGGTTGCGTATCGCGCCGCTCAGGACCATTCTGCGGGTCTCGAGGCGCGAGCGGTCTGTGGCAACGTTTTCGATTAGTCCGGCCAGGATTGAGCGGCTTTCAGCCGGCCAGAACGTACCGACCGGTTGACCGATCATCTGCTCCTGCCCAGCATGTGCCCCGAACATGCGAACCGCGCGATCATTGACAGCCAGAATTCGAGTTGCGGTAAGCAGTCCGTTGACCCAGTCCGGATGCTGATCAAATTCGATAGCGGCCCCGCGGCGCCTGTGCTCCGCGATTGCATCAAGCAGCGGCCGGGCCGGCGAGGCATCAAGCTCCCAAGCAGCGGCTAGGGATCCCTGCAACTCGGCATCCATGCGCAGGTATGCCGCTTCGGTGAGCGGTCCCGCATTTCGGCCAAACTCAACGATGTCAAGGACGGCGCCGGTTGCGTCTCGCCGCACCACTTGCCGCACAGCGGCCGCAACCTCGACTCCGGTCAGGCTCCGCCGAAAGACAATACCCTCCCATCGACCTTCGCGGAGCAGTATGTCGATGTGATCGATGCCGGAGTGGCCGCGCGAGCCGATCTCTGCCATGTGTCGACCAACCATCGCCATGGAAGGCCAGCCGTACAGGACTTCCGATGCGGCATTCCAGTACTTGATGACACCGTGCAGGTTGCTGACGATGATGCTTTCGGACACAAGGTCAGCCAGTTCCGTGCCAGAGGCAAGGAGATTCGGCTGGCCGCCTTGCGATACCTGTCGGACGAGATTAGTCATCTGATGGTGGATCCCGTCGCTCGTTGCGTCGCGAGCGGCCTGCGAAGTTCATTGCGTTCTGCAGGAGATGAAAGAGCACCTCATCATTGACCGGCTTCGTCAGGCAGGCATAGGCACCGCCCCTCAGTGCGCGAGCCTCTGTCGCCGGACTTGTGTCCGCGGTGATAAAAATGACCGGCATTGACGAGCCCAGCTCTCGTAATCGCTCCTGTAGTTCGAGCCCGCTCCGGCCGGGCATGCTCACATCGGTGATCAAGCAATCGAAGCGGCCCGGCACAAATTCGGCCATGAAAGCCTCCGCCCGATCAAACGAGCGACACGCAACGTCCAGGACCAGGAGGAGATCGCAAAGAGCCTCTCGTACAGCTTGGTCGTCATCTACGATGGCAACTAAGGGCGTTTTGGACAAACAGATGCCTTTCGCTGGCATGGCCCGACGACCATCTGCCCATTGTTGATTGGGTTGTACCTATTCCTTGGTGTAGGCTGGGCTACCTACTTCCTCGAAGTTCCGCAGGAAGTGCTTCCCAAATCCGGATCAAGTCTCCAACGGACGTTGCTTGCAGCTTTCTTGTCGCGTTGCCGCGATGCAGCTTCACAGTGATCTCGCTTATGCCGAGATCAAAGGCGATCTGCTTATTGAGGCGGCCCCTTGCTACCTCACCCAGGACTTCACGTTCGCGCGGTGTCAGCGTTGCGAAGCGGGCAGCGTGTTGCGTGATGCGCCTGGCCGCGGCTCTTTGCGAGACATCCTTCTCGATCGCCGCCGCGACGGCGTCGAGGAGCGTCTGGTCTCTGACTGGCTTCGTCAGGAAGTCGACGGCTCCCGCCTTCATTGCCTGGACGGTCATGGCGATATCGCCATGGCCCGTGAGGAAAATGATCGGTCTCGTGTTGCCGTTCAATGCCAGACGCTGCTGCAGATCCAATCCGCTGGCTCCGGGCATGCGAACATCGAGAATCAGGCAGCCGGGCCGCTCCGGAAGATCGGCACGCAACAATTCCTGCGTCGAGCCAAAGCAGCACGCGTCGATGCCGACCGACAGCAGAAGCTCCCGAAGCGCCGACCGGATCTCCTCGTCGTCGTCCACGATCAAGACAAGTGGGCGGTCTGGACTGTTGGAATTGAGAGTCATAGGTAAGCGCGTTACGTGCGAAGAAGGCTGCGAGCCCATGGATACGGTTGCCCCAAGCATTTGCGTGGCCTCCCGATCGCTTCTGCCCCGCGGTCTTTCGCTGCTTCTTCGCAGATGGCCGTACGGTCCATGTCATGACACGGCCGTCACGGTCACTTGGTTTTTACGGCGTCTTTCTATGGCTCGCGGGGCGCCCGCGTCTTTCCCAAAGCCGCCATGTTTTGCCTCATTCCGTGCCAAACGGGGACCATGCGGCCGCGAGTCGCGGAATCACCTGTGCTTGCGAACAGTGGTGACCTGCGCTCCGGATTCTACCGCAGTTCCTGGCGGCAGTTGGTTGGGAAATTGCTTCCGAATCCTTCGCGACTTTCGCGACGATGTGCCCTCACGATGAGTTGCGCATCGCAGGGTGGCCGTGGACAGCCGCTTGCCGATTTCCGATAATGCACCGCAAAATTCGCATGGCGATCGGGCCTGCAATCTAACCTTCCGGATCAACTCAAATGGCACAAGCCGGCGTCTACGGATCGAGGCTCGGACGACCCTTACAGGCGAAGAATGCACCTTCGCTGATTGCACGTACGCTGCGCAGCGCCGAGCTGGCGGTGACCGAAACCCGAAACGACGAACCGGTGCCGGGCCTTTCTGGTTCGCTGCCCTCCGAGGACGCTTACCTCGTCAGCCTTAAATTTCGTGATTATCCAGACTGCGAGTGCTGGGAGCGGGGCCGATGTGTCACCAGGACGAATGTCCACGGCGGCGCGACCTATCTCTACGATCTGAAGCGCGATCCGCGCTACGTCATCGACAAGCCGTTTCACTCCCTCTTTTTCTATCTTCCACGCTCGGCTCTTGACGACATTGCGAGGCAGGCCGGCGCACCGCGCATTGGCGAGCTCGCCTACGAGCCGGGTATAGGCCACGACGACGCGGTCGTCCGTAACCTCGGTGCGTCGCTCTTGGACGCTCTCCGTCGAGCGGACGAGACCAACCAGCTTTTCGTCGACCACATGTTGCACGCACTTACTGCGCACGTCGCTCAGACCTATGGTGGGCTTCGACCTGACGCAAAGCCGATCCGCGGCGGTCTTGCTCCGTGGCAGCTAGACCGTGCTTGCGATAGGCTCGAGGCCGATCTCGCCGGAAAGATTCCGTTACGGCAGATCGCGGCCGAGTTCGGTCTTTCAGTCGATCATTTTTCGCGAGCGTTTCGAATCTCCACAGGTCTGCCGCCGCATCGATGGTTGCTTCGCCAGCGAGTGAAGACGGCCCAGCAACTGATGACCATCCGCGATCTGCCGCTATCCGAGGTGGCGAAATCGGCCGGGTTTGCCAATCAGAGCCACTTTACCAAGGCTTTTTCGACCATAGTTGGCGTCAGCCCGGGAGCCTGGCGGCGAGAACTGCGGGGCTAGTCGGACAGCGAGACCTGATCCTGATTACTTTATTTGCGGCGCATCCCACGCATCGTCAAATCGGCACTCTTGATGCGATCGCCCCAGCAGCACCACTTTCGTGACGTGTTTTCCTGACCATCGCGAGCGACATGCGCGCGTTCTACGCAGTACAGTGGTGAAGCGACCTTTCCTAAAACAGGCACGTTTTATCTGATCCTGCTGCGCGCGCGGCATCGATACCGACAAGAGCGCGCGTCCAGAGTGGCAGCTTTTGCCGGATAGCATTTGCCGCTGGGCAGCGCGTGAAGTCCGAGACGTGCGATAAGTCGTTGAGAACGCAAGTCATCGAAATTGGCATATCTATTGCTGGCAGCCCGAATGTTTGAAATGACAGTGGAGTCTCAGCGTGGGTATCGGAAGCATAACCGGCGGAAACGCCGTGAGCTGGCCTTCTTCGGTCCGCCAAACCAATTCTGTTTCGACAGCCGGTTCAAAAGGCGACGGTTCGAAGCTCGCGCCCGGCATGAGCGCCGATGCGCCTTACGACGCGATTAAGGTCAATCTACCAAATGGCATGTCCGTCGGAGTCTACAGCTTCGGCGGAACAGGACTCGATAGCGAAACCCTCAAAACGATCGAGGATTTCGTACAGAAATTGGCGAGCCAGGATATCCCCGGACATCAGGCATCCACCACGGATAAGCCAAGCGCAAGTTCAGGCGGCGATGAGGCATCAGACGTCGCCGGGTTGGACAAAATCCACGTGGATCTTCCGAACGGGATTTCGTTCGAGGTGCGACACTCCTCCGCTGGTCAAACGACAGACAGCGCCGCTGTCATGAAAGAGCTCACAGATGCCGCGGAGGAGCTGGCGGAGGTCTTTGCAAGATATTCGCCGGCTTCGACCGCGGCCTCTGCCTATGCAACCAACCAGGCAGCGTCACTTGGACGCGCAAATCAAGTCGACACGCGGACTTGAGAACGACTTGTTGAGCTCTGCAGGTGTCGTCGATCGAGTTTGCTGTTTCTGCCGATCGTGCATCAGGTACAGATGCTCGGCGACCTCAAATATCTGAATCGATTGCCGGCATGGTGCGCGGACGAGGTTCCGGATCCTCGCGCGCGTTGCGTCCCGGTGCGCGCGTACCCGTTCCAAGGCCGGAAATTGCTATTTCTCTGCCGAGAGCCGTTCGCGCCCATGCGCCGCGCCAAAATCACGAAGAGGGCCCGCAGGGACGATACCCGTGGGATTGATCGAGCGATGGCTCTGATAGTAGTGACGCTTGATGTGCTCAAAGTTCACGGTCGATGCGATTCCTGGCCATTGGTAAACGTCACGGACGTACGCGGAGAGGTTTGAATAGTCGGCAACAGATCGAATGTTGCACTTGAAATGACCGAAATAGACGACATCAAACCTGATCAGCGTTGTGAAGAGGCGGATGTCCGCCTCGGTCAAACGATCGCCGAAAAGGAAGCGGCTATCCGCCAGACGCTCTTCGAGCCAATCCAGTGTCTCGAACAGCGGAACGACGGCATCATCGTAGGCAGCTTGTGTGGTCGCGAATCCAGCCTTGTAGACGCCGTTGTTGAGCGTGTCGTAGACCCGGGCATTCACGGCATCGATTTCGTCTCGAAGCTGCACCGGATAGAAGTCGCCCGATCTCGCACCGAGATGATCGAACGCGAAATTCATCATGCGAACGATTTCGGACGATTCGTTGCTGACGATAGCGCCCTGTTGCTTGTCCCACAGCACTGGCACAGTTGCCCGACCAGTATAGTGGTTGTTGGCCATCGTGTAGATCTGATGCAGATATTCCGCGCCGTTGACATGGTCGGGTATCACTCCCGGACCTTTCGCGAAACTCCAGCCGCGCTCGGCCATCAGCCAATGCACAATGGATACGGAGATCTTGTCTTCAAGACCCTTGAGCACTCGCATGATCAGTGTTCGATGGGCCCAGGGACAAGCAAGACTGACGTAGAGGTGATATCGACCCGCCTCGGCTCTGAACCCGCCAACACCGCTCGGACCAGGACTTCCATCGGCGGTAATCCAGTTGCGGAAAGCAGCGTCCTTGCGAACGAAGAAGCCGCCGGTCGCGCCGGTGTCATACCAGGCGTCGCGCCATTCACCTTCGACCAACAGTCCCATACCGTCCTCCTGGCGTGATCAGCTCGCGGGTTCATCTCTGGTAAGAACGAGAGACAAGAGTTTTATCGCTGGCGCGGCCAGAAAGACCACAGGCGACATCGCGGCCTAGTGCTTCTTGAAGCGTTCGATGCGCTCGCCGGGCGGATGACCAGGCCAATTGATTACGCCATTTTGCATCGCCGGCGAAGCAAAAAGCCGTTCAGCGTATTCGGACACCCTCGGGCAGTCCTTCCACATCCAATCGTAACCAAGAAAGAGAAGCCGGAAGAGACTTACACCCCAGAAGATATCAGCCAGGGTAAATCCATCGGGCATCAACCACTCGTTTTTGCTTTCCAATCTTCGATCCAGTTGCACGATGGTGCTGTGCGTTGCCTCGATAATCCTCCGCATATTGGCCGGCTGCGCTATGAATTCACGCCCCGCTTCTTCCTTTATGATCTTCTGGCTGTAAGCCTCGCGAAGAAGGGAGTCCGCCGGCAGGCCCTCTAAACGCTTGCGCACCAGTTCGATCTTCTTGTTATGAGCACCCCGCATACCCGCGCGGATCTCTTCAGGCCGATCGTCGCCGTCGGGATTTGCGCCATAGAACAAGCCGGCATGCGGTATTGCGTCGACAATTGCTATTTCAGTCCAAACCCTGTTTTGCCACTGCAGCGGCACCAACGCCCCTCCACTCAAGATGTCGAGATAGGCCGCAATCAGACGTGAGTCCGCGACAACTTCTCCCTTTTCATGATCGACCAGCGTGGGTACCGCCAGGGGGTCAAAGCCCTCGTTCTCAACACTTGAGCTTCCGGAATAGCCGTTAACGAATGGTCGGCTCCGCGCAATGGCAGACTCCATGCGAAGCTTCACATACTCCGCCGAATAATTTTCGCTGAACGGCGGCATAATGATAAGCTCGCTGCTGGCGAATGGAGCCCCGATCTGGAATAGCGCCCCGCGAATCTTCTGAGAACAGATCGACATAGTGAAATGAAAAAGCTCGAGCCGCGGGATGGGCGACTGGTCGCCTCCTGGCTTCGGATGCACACTGCCACCCGACACTGTGCACCGCCGCTCAGGATCTCCGATTGCGGAATTCCGCGCTTGCTCCGCCAACGCGTCGACAGACGTTCTTAGATTGATGGTCATAGCGCTTCCTAAAGGTTTGGGTCTGGCACCACACGCTCCCGCTACTGTCAGACTAGTCGCGGGCCGCTCGACTTGAAGCCGACATTTTTCGGACCAAGCGTTCAAGCTATCGGACGATGCTTCCGCCGCCGAAGGAAGGCAGGATCTCGCGACCATCGTTCCAATTCACGGAACGATGCGTCCGATAACGCCCGGCTTCCCGCCCTGCCCGCGCTGCATTTACGTCCAAGACGGTCATCAGCTGTCGTATTGACGTCGTCGGCGGCTGACTCCTCGAAACTCTGGAGCTAAGAAATGACTTGTCTCTTGGTAATTGAAGCGAGCCCACGCTTTGAACATTCGACTTCCCGCGTCTTGACCTCTCAGTTTGTCGAGAAATGGTCCCGCCTACATCCGAATGCTTCCGTCATTAGGCGCGACCTTGCGCGATCCAACTTACAATTCGTTGACCTTCCGTGGATCGGAGCCGCATTTACCCCGCCTGACCAACACTCGCCGGAATCCGCCGCCGCCTTGAAGACATCAAACGTCTTGATCGAAGAACTCAAGGCTGCCGACCACATCGTCATCGGCACACCAATGTACAATTTTTCCATACCGGCACTCCTCAAAGCTTACGTCGATCAGATCGTGCGCGTCGGCGTTACGGTCTCAACCACCTATGAAGGCATGTTGAAGGGCAAACAGGCGACCGTGATCCTTACGACGGGCGGCGACTTCTCTCCTGGAGCTCCATTCGCCTCAGCCAACGTGGCAAGCTCGTATCTCAAACAGATTCTCGGGTTTGTCGGCATTACCGATGTCAACGTCGTTCTCGCCGTCAAGACTCTCACTATCGACCAAGGCGAGACAACCCTTGCGGATTTTTCCAAACGGTTCGATGCCGAAATCTCTGCGGCCGCAGCGCGGCTGAGAGCGGACCGTTTGGAGTCTCTTACCGTCGCGTGATCGCACTCTTTGAGTGACAGATTTGATCGCTCAGGATGCTGGCCGTTCCAGCATCCTGCAAACCAAAACACCTTCCAAGACATTGGCCGGTGCAGCAATCAGATCGGCCAGAAGAGATACCCGCCCTCTTGTTCAATATTATAGACGATGTGTTCAGGTGCGGGCGTCTTTCCAATGAGCACAAAACACCACGAACATTGATTGGAGGGTTGGACGTTTTCGACCATGTGTCAGCGACGTTCGATCAACAGATCGGAGGCTGCTTGCGACGCGCCATGTTCGCGTAACAAGCTCGTTAGGCCAACAGTGGCCTTGCGACGTTCGATTCCCGACCGGTAACGAAACTCTTGCAGAATGGGAGCACCAACGCGATGAACGTCCAGATCACCGACAAAGACAGATTTGAACAGACACCCTATAGTATGTGGCTGCAGACAGAGATTCTGCACACGTTGCAAAGGACGGTGAGCGATCATCCAGGGGAGTACTCGTTCATCGTCAACTGTCAGGTAATGGAGCTTTATTGGGCTCTCATTGTCCGAGAACTTCAGGCCGCTCAGAGCAGTCTGAGACAGAACGACCTTGCGAAGGCTCAGCAAGCCCTGCGCCGAGTGGTCGATGCACATGAACCACTCAATGCCACGTGGCGTTCTCTATCGTGGCTAACCCCGTCCGACCTGCTTCCGATGCTGGGCGCGGCTGGAGCGACATTAGGGCGCGACACTGCTCTCCAAGGTTGGACCTACCGCCATATGGTCTATCTGTTCGGAATCAAACAAGGGGAACATTTGGAGCACTTTAAGCCGCAGCCGCGCAGATGGCAGCAACTAAATGAGGCCCTTAACGCTCCGAGCGTCTACGACGACGTGCTGGCATTCCTGCATCGTGAAAAGCTTCCCATTCCTCGAGCTCAGTTTGAGCGTGATTTCGCTCAGCCGTACAAGCCCAGCCCCGAGGTCGAGCGTGCTTGGCAAATTGGGTACGATGAGCGACCCGAGATCAAGAACTTGGGTGAGACACTTGCCGATATTGCCGAGGAGTTCACGACCTGGAAATATCGCCACCTCATGCTGACCCGACGTACCCTGGGATCTCGCAAGGCCTACTTTGGCGTCTCCGGAATTGAGTGGCTGACGCCGACTCTCGAAGAGATTCCATTCCCGGAACTCTTTTCGGCCAGGACGTTCATCGGCGATCCTCCAGCGGGCTGCCCCATGGGCAAAGCCAAGGAGTGACCTTTCGCGACCGCTAGAGTTTAGGGGGAAGCAACCGTGACGGCCGCTTCCCTCCAACCCGCGCGGATCCGCGTTCCCGCAATGGCTCCTTGGTTCTTGCACAGCACCATCATTCTCTCAATCTGCCGGATGGTACGATGGGCTGGCGTTGAGTTTATCGGAGAGCCTAAGCCCGGCGCCTGCGTTCGACCTAAGTAGTTGGCATCGCCTATTTCGCCGCGCAGAGACCTCGATCGTCCGCCAGCGGTCGGCCGGGTCTAACCAATTGCATGGTTGCAGCTGAGCTCAATGACCAGCCTCTGGAACTGCACCGCGGCATTGATGACGTCGCGATCCCTTCCTCTACGGCCCACGATCTGCAGGCCCGCCGGGAGGGCGCCGGCACTTCGCGGCAACGGTAGAGTCACGGCAGGATATCCAACAAGGTTAAAAGGCGCCGTGTAAGCCATGAGTGCTTTGCGGACGTCACCGCGCCACGCTCCAATCCGAACATCGTCCGCTCCTATCAGGGGTGCGGTACAGGGGCACGTCGGCAAAATGAGAAGCTCAATTTGCTCAAAAAGGGACGCAATCTTCGACGAGAATCCGCGCCTTGCATCTTGTGCTCTTGCGAAATCGTCAATACTGAGCATGCGCGCACGCTCAAGCCTGGCAACTGTCCCTCTACCGTAGCTTTCGCAAATAAGCTCTGAGGAGTTGCGCGAGAAATGTATCATAGCTCCCTCGGCCAGTACCAGGTTGGCAAAAATCGAGTAGGCCTCATCGAGGCGTGTCTCGATCTCCATGATGATATGATCCTGACGCAACCTTTCAACGACTGTCGAAAGGTCGTTCCAAATGGCCGCGTCGACTGGAACATCGCTTGGCACTTTAAGTACGCCAATCATTCGCTTCACGTTGGCGTCGCGCCAGGACTCATCTGGCGCTACGCTCATGCCCAAAGCACCGGCCAGGACGATAAGATCCTCAGCCGTTTGGCAAATGAGACCCACATGGTCGAGCGTTGGAGCGAGTGGAAATACTCCATCGGTTGAGAGAACGCCGTACGTCGGTTTTAGTCCAACCACCCCGCAAAGTGCGGCCGGGATTCGAACCGAGCCTCCAGTGTCCGTGCCGATGGCGGCCGGAACCACGCCGTAAGCAACTGCTGCGGCCGAACCACCGCTCGATCCTCCTGGAATTCGCGCTGAGTCGCGTGGGTTGAGCGTATTGCCAAACGCTTCGCTCGATGTAGTCACGCCCCAGGCAAATTCGTGTGTGGTCGTCTTTCCAAGGATGATTGCGCCGGCATTCCGCAGATCACGTATCACTCGGGCGTCGGCTCTCGGCACGTTACCGATGTAAGCGGCCGATCCATACCGGGTCTCAACACCAGCGGTATCGATGATATCCTTGGCGACGATCGGAATACCCTCAAGAGCTCTTGCCGAACCTCCTGCGTATCGCAAGTCGCTCTCGGTTGCGAGAGCCAACGCGTTCTCATCGATCGCCGCAAGGGCGTTCAACTCAGCTGCGCAACGTCTTGCCTTTTCAAGTGCTGCCTGCACAAGTTGACGCGATGTTGTTGAGCCCACCTGAAGCGCAGCTAACATCTCGGCCACAGATGGCGATGTCATCCCGGCTCACCACAGGCTTCGTAGCAGGGCTTCAAGTTTTCGATCAGCGTCTTCTCCAAGATCGGCGACCTCGCTCTTATAATTCGCTCGCAGGAGATCCGTGATCTCCGGAAGCGCCGAGAGCCCCATCTCAAATGACCGCAGCCGATTTGGTAATCCGAGGTGCGACACAAGGCTCTCTATTCTGGCGGCGAGTGCCGGTCCTGGATTAGGTTCTCCTGGCGAATTGAACACCCGTAGCTTATTGCCATAGCGCGCTTCACTATTTCGGATGACAGGCGCAAGCGTTATGCATGACGTGACGCTATGCGGAAATCCGAACGTCCCACCCAAGATATGTCCGATTCGATGACTGAGCCCGTAGATGACGGATGCCGGATAGAAATAGCATTGCCACGCGGCCAACTGCAGCTGAAGCAAAGCATCCAGATGAACCGCTCCTCGTTGAACGGCCTCGCCGGTTTCCAGATCGGTTGGCCACTGCTCCAGTACGTCAAAAAATCTCCTCGCCCCTGCCGCGGCCATGATGGCGTGTGGGTGGTCGACATCGACCAGTCGCATGCCTTCGATGGCATGATCCAGCCCCTTGACGGCAGACGACAAGAGCAACGCCCGGGGCGTGTTGATGAGCAAGCTGGGATCCATCAGCACAATCTTCGGAACTGTGTCGCGCTCGGCGTAGCTTCTCTTGAATGGTCGCGCCCCTGACGTTTCCGTAACACCGAAATAGTGAGAGAACTCGGATCCGGAAAGAGTGGTCGGCAGAGCGACTATCGGAAGATGGCGCCCCTGACGAAGCGCATGAAAATGAGAGACGGCCTTGGCGGCATCCAAAACCGAGCCGCCTCCATAGGCGACGATCGAGCGAGCGCCCGCTAGGATGCACCGGTCAAGCGCACTTTCGATCGCTGTATCGGGCGCATGAGGCGGAAAATCGGAGATGATTCCAGAGACGTCGTGAAGATGCGGAAGAATGAGCCGATCGGTTGAGCGCAGCAGCGGCTCAACCGTAAAAATCATCGGCCGCTCTAGGCCGTCGTGAGCCAGCTCCCGGAGGGCCGCATCGACGATACCTATCCCCCACCGAAGGGTTTCCTGCGGTAAGCACCGCAGGAAACCCTCGCTGATTACACGTTCGGAGCAAGCCGCGGCTGACTTCAGCACGGTGCCTGCTCCTTCAATTCTGAGGAACCGGTACAGGAGCTGGGCGCAATGCCATATTGCGCTCTATCTCAATGCGGCGATCTTCCAAATCCGGCGCCAGGCAAAGCTTGGTCCCGAGTTCTTCGACGGGCTCATCGATCGTCAGTTGAGTTGGCGTGGAAAGGGCGCAAATGTGCCCATCCGGATCCCGGAAGTAGAACAGCTTGCTGTAGAGGCAGTCATAAACGTCCGACACCTTCACGTCAGCCCGTTTTAGGCGTTGGTGCTCATGCGTAAGAGCCGCGTCGTTCTCCACTTCCAAGGAAAAGTGATGCGATAATCCTGTGCCCAAATGTCCGGCGGAATACCCAGGCAGTCCAAAGAAGGTCAAGACCGAGCCAGGCGAGAGGTCATCGTCGCATGCGTAGTAATAGTGCGTACCTCCGCGCTCATCCAAATATTCGGTCTTTTTGATCAATCGAAGCCCGACCGTTTCGACGAAGAACTTTTCGGTCCGCTCGGCGTTCGACGAGATCGACGTAATGTGGTGGAAACCGCGTAGCGCAAAGTCATCCGTAATCGACGGGACGGCACGGGGCCAAGTTTCGGCTGCCGTCAACACCTCGTCGCGACCGCCAATAAGGTTCTCCTTCGGCTGAGACCGGAACCCAGACCCGAGAACCGCTTCATCGTGCCCGAACCCAGGTTCGGTGGTCGCGATTTCGATGATCGCGCCATCGGGGTCGCGGAGGTAGATCGCATGAAAGTAGTTACGGTTGTAGGGCCCCGTAACGTGGATACCCTGGTCGGTGAGTCTCCGCTTCCATTTCAAGAGGCCGTTTCTTGTAGGAACGTGAAGAGCCAGGTGATGGTTTGTACCGGCCCCCCAACGCCCCTTTGGGTCTCCAACCCGCGGCGACGTAACGCCAGCGACGGCCGTTTTTGGATCCACGAATCCAGTTTGCGGCATCATGTAGAAAATCGGATTCCACTCGATGTAGCTGATCGTGTGACCGCGCTTCAGTTGGCCCTTGAATGCCTGAAATCCAAAAGTAATGACCGGCAGTCGCGGGTCCAAATGATGGACGGTCCGCTTCACGACTGGCAGGCCTAGAAGCGTTGAATAGAAGTGCTCGATCCTGCCGAGATTTGCGGCCACGAATACCTGGTTGTTGACGCCGCCGATAGTCATGTTGTTCATCTTAAACCCTCGCGATCACAGGCCGCTGAAGCGGCGTCTCTACCCATCGCGAAGGATGGCAGCGCTACTGAGGGATATGAAGATACTCAGCGAAGGACGTAGCGTTCAATTTGTTGGACGGAGCGGCGAACCCTCAGGTCGATCGCTTGCTCGACGCTTTGGCGTGCATGTCTTCCGCCGGCGCAGGTTCGAATGCGGTCACACGCGGTATTTCCGACGCCAAGAAATCGACCAAGGCCCTTACCGCAGGAAGAAGGCCCCGCTTGTATGGGATAAGGGCCGAGACTCGCGCATCTGCCGCAATCCAGCGCGGCAATATCTGCTTCAGCTTTCCCGCCGCAATTTCGTCTCGGCAAATGTATCCCGGCAATGCGGCAATGCCCAGGTTGGCACATGCTGATTCCTTCAGCGCAACAAGATTGTTGCTCTGAAAGCGAGGCGCCGTCTGCACGATGCACCTGCGGCCGTTGGGTCCAGTCAGCACTAGGTTCGATGAACTCGTCCTTGCGATTGAGATCGTATCATGCTGAGCAATTTCCTCAGGAGTGGCTGGAGCACCTCTAGCGTCCAAATATCCGGGTCCGGCGAACAAGTACCACGGTGCGCGTGCGATGGCTCGCTGGACCAGGGATGAATTCTGCAACGGCGAGGTATGGCCACGCAAAGCCAGGTCGAAGCCGTCGGCGACGATATCGACGAGGGCATCCGTAGTAATCTCCACGATCTGAACTTTCGGATACTTCTTGAGAAATATCGGTATCAGGTCCTTCAATGCGAACTGAGCGATTTCGACGGCCGTCGTCATTTTGATGACGCCGCTGGGCTCGGTTGCCCTCTGACGCACCGCCTCCTCCGCGACCTCGGCCGTCTGCAGCAATGTCTGAGCGTAATGATAGAACTGCGTCCCTACTTCGGTCATACCGAAACGGCGCGACGTTCTGTTGAGCAACGTTACGCCCAAGGCGGCCTCGAGTTCTCTTATCCGATGGCTCAAGGTGGATTTCGGCAAGCCCAACGATCTACTCGCAGAGGTAAAGCCTCCTCTGTCAACAACCTGGACAAAATAGAAGACATCCTTGAGATCAAGCATGACACACGATGAATGATTTTACCTCAGGCTGACAGAACCGCGGCTCGCACTTTTAGATATGCACATCGATCTAGGCTATTCTAGACACCCTCCATTCTGACCTCAACAGGCACACCCCTTGCTTGTCTCTCGACACCAGTGGCTCGTATTCTGTCTCGAACGCGATGCCCCTCGGAGTAAGCCATTCGCCGGAGTAAGCCATGTTTCGTCTTTACGATAGCCTGCTATCTGGAAACTGCTGGAAGATCCGAATTCTGCTTTCTCAGCTGAACCTTGAGTACGAGAGAATTACTCTGGACTTGGTTCGAGGCGATACTCAACAACCGAATTTCGAAAGAATTAGCCGGTTCTCGAGAGTCCCGACATTGGTGTTGGAGGATGGTCGCCCCATCGTGGAGTCCGGCGCCATATTGATGCATTTGGCAGAAGGAACGCGTTTTCTTCCTGGCGACCGGCATGCGCGCACGGAGGTGCTCAGCTGGCTGTTTTTCGAACAAGCCGATCTTCAAAAGGCCATCGCATATCCACGTGTTTACAATCTTCGCGGCCAAGCATCCCAGATGGCAGGCGAAATCGCCTACCGGCAAAAGGACGGATACAGCGCTTTACAAAAACTCGAGAACTGGATTGGAAATCGGGACTGGCTAGTGGGTAATGGCTACACGATAGCCGACACTGCAGTTTTCGCCTACGTGTCCCTGGCTGCAGAGGGCGGATACCAGATGGAGCGATACCCCGGAATTCTCAGATGGTTGGACGACGTACGATCGACGGATGGCTGGGTACCGCTTATCGAAGGGACGGCCCCCTCAAGATAATCCGTACCCAGCCCAGGAAGTCTAGACGTCGAGGAATGTGGCGAACTTCTCCGGCCCGAACTTATCAAGCGCCATGTTGTTCTCGGGAAGTCCGTTGTCTGCGTAGCCAATGCACATTCCGCACACGACCATATCGCTTTCAGGAATGCCAAGCTCCTTGCGCAGCACTTGATATTGCAACGACCAAATCTGTTGAGGAAGCGTATCAAGTCCTCGGCCTTGAGCCGCCAACATTACCGTTTGGAGGAAGGCGCCGTAGCAGATGAAGCTTGCGGGGACCAGTTTCCGGTCCATCGTGAAAATGAGGCCGACAGGCGCGCCAAAGAACATGAATTGCCTGGCTACATCGCGGCGGCGGCTTTCCTTGTCGCTTCTTTCTACCCCCTGCGCGTCGCCCAGCTGACCACGAAACTTGGTGAAGACCGACAAATGGGGCTCGTGAAGTGGTTCCGGAAAAAATGGATATTCCGGAGTCAGCTTGTCATGGTTGTCATTGAAATTCTTCACCGCGGCCGCAACCACGCGCTCGCGGGCCTTGCCGGTCAATACGTAGCATTTCCACGGTTGAGTGTTGCTGGAGCTAGGGGCGAACCTAGCGATCGAGAGGATATCCTTAACAACTTCGGTTGGAACGGATTTGTCCGTAAAGCCACGTTTCGCCCGACGACACTTGATGAGTTCATCAATGTAGAGGGGGCTCTCATCGTCCTTCCGCACGTGCCGCTGAAGCTCTAATGTCATTGCATCCCCCGAATCCTTTGAACCAAGGCCGCATGGCCGTATGACCCATCTTCGGAGTTCAGCGGCCGTTTAGGGAAGTAGCCGATCTTCGGACTTATCGTTCGACAAATTCGAACGATGCCGGCACCTCGGTCCTAGGCTGCTTTTTCGCGTTTCGGAAGTTTTTTCGCTGCTACTAAGGCCAGCCACCAGGATTGGTATAGGCCCTAAGCCGCCATTGGCACTCCTGCTCGATCAGCTGTTGGTGTTATTCGGCACGCGCTTTGACCCCGATCGGCGCCGAAGGTTGACCCCGGCCAACACAGCCGAATTCATTGAACCATCACGGGATGGGGTCAATGTTGTAGGCCGATGGGGGTCAGGGTTCGGCGCTTATTCACACCCAGGCACGATGACCGCTTGTGGCCCATCAGCGAAGTAACGGCGCATGTCGTTGAGGTCCGCTCAGTGAGGCACTACGGACTTGATTTGCTCAGGTTGAGCTCTTCGCATTTTGACCCGAGGTGGACGTTCCGAGTGGCGGGTGATCACGGCATCGGTATCGGCGGTCGCCAAGAATGGGATCCGTTTCGCTCCTGCACGCTCGCACCGCCGGCGTGTTCGGCGGGAACGGTCTTACCCCGTTCTAGCGGGAGGGTGAACTGAAAGACGGCGCCCCGAGGTTCATTCCCAGTGGCCCACAGCCGGCCACCGTGGGCCTGGATGATCGAACGGCAGATCGCAAGGCCCATGCCCAAGCCGCTAGGCTTGGTCGTGTAGAAGGCTTCGAACAGGCGGTCCACGCTCCGCGGGTCCAGCCCTGGGCCGAAATCCCGCACGGTGACGAGCACGGCGTTCGAGGCCTCTCTCTCACTGGTGATCCTCACCTCGCGCGTCCCATTGTCGATGCTGCTCATGGCTTCGACCGCATTGAGGATCAGGTTGAGGATTACTTGTTGCAGCTGGATGCGGTCGCCTTCGATGAGCGGCAAGCCCGTCGCGAGCTGGGTCTGCAGGGATACGCCATGCCTCACCAATTCGCTCCGGGTCAAGGCGATGACTTCGAGGACGGCCTCATTGACGTCAACCCGCGCCAGGCGTAGGGGCGCCTTCTTGGCTAGGGCGCGGATCCGGTGCATGACATCGCCCGCACGCTCGGCGTCCTGGACGATATAGCCGAGGGTCGCGCGGACCTTATCCAGATCGGGCGGTTCAGCTTCGAGCCAGCCCAAGCCGGCTGCGGCATTGGTGGCTACCGCCGCAATGGGCTGGTTGACTTCGTGGGCGATCGAGGCCGTCAGCTCGCCCAAGGTCGTGACACGCGTGATGTGAACGAGGTCTGCTTGTGCCTGGCGCAACTCCTGTTCCGCTTGCTTGGCCGCAGAGACGTCCATGATCGCTCCAACGAACTCAACCTTGCCCGATTCATCTGCGCCGGCGCGAGCCACAACCTTCACGAACTTGACCGAGTCATCAGGCATCTGGAATCGATGCTCGAGCTCCCAGTCCTTGCCCTCGCGCGATGCGCGGTCGATTACCCGCCTAACTCGGTCGATGTCCGCAGGATGAACTCTTTGCATAAGCAGCTGCAGTGATGGCTTGGTTGTTCGGTCGTATCCAAGGATTCTGGAGCTCTCCTCCGACCAGAAGAACTCTCCGCCAGAGCTTTTCCAACTGAAACTGCCCGTGAGACTCAATCTCTGCGCTTCGACCAAATAGGCCTCGCTGAGCCGCAGCGCATTTTCAGCCTGCTTGCGCTCAGTGATGTCGTTATTAGTCTCCATGATCGCGACGGGCCGGCCCCGTCCGTCCCGTTGCACAGACCACCGACTCGCCACGGTTGCTTGCGTGCCGTCTTTTTTCGTGTGGACGAGTTCCCCTTCCCAGCGGCCGTTGCGGAGCAACTTTGCCATGATCTGTTCGAGCGGCATGGGGAAGATCGTCCGCATGAGTTGGTGGGTAATCTTGCCGACGGCTTCACCTCTTTTCCATCCGTACAGTTCCTCGGCGCCGCGATTCCAGTAGGAGATGACATCGTTCATGTCGCGCACGAACACTGTGTCGTGGGTGAGGTCGAGGAGTCCGGCCTGCTCGCGCAGCACCATTTCTCTCGATAGGCTTTGCACGGCGAGGAAAGCCGTAATGCCGATTGCCACTAGGGTGAGAAGGCCGTTCGAAAGTGCGATGCCTGGCGATACATCGTGCTCCGACAGGATGTAGCTTAGCCCCGTCAGAGCCATTAATCCCAACGACGCGAGCACAACTCCACGCTTCTGAAGAAACTTCGCAGATAGCAGCACAACGGCCACGTACAGCACCGCGAGGGCAATCTCTTTTGGGGTAATTGTGTCAAGAATGAAGACAACGATAGCGATGGCAGCGCCAATAGCTGCAAGAGCGCGCGACCTGACTATTGTCGGCGGGGTCGCCGTATATTCCACTTGGTTCTGCTCCGTCCGCATGTCTCGCCCCGCCAGGGACTTGCCGGCGGTCCTGGTGTCGCGATCGGGTCGGCACTTTCGCTCGGTCAATCTGGCAAGCTGACGTTCCCGGTTCGAGAGCGACGGAGCACAAGCCGCTGCCTTGCACCGCCAGTCATCCGCTTTGCCGCATCGGGAGTTTGTCCCGATCTACCTTGCGAGTAAAGCGGCAGCAGCGGAGCGTGGCGAAACGGAACAGCATGCCGCAGGCCGACAAGACTACCAGCGGCGCGGGCACTTGATAGCCTTCCCCCAGTCCGAGCCTTCCCGCGTGACAACTTGCTGATCGGCGCGGAGCGATAGCGCCCGCAGGGTGGCGCCATGGCCCAACGTCCGTTCATGGCCCTTAGCCGAAGGTCGATTGAGCGCGTGTCATGTCGGCTGTCACGGGCACACCGGACATCGATCCGCGCCGGCTTACATCGCCGCATATGATCCCACACAAGACATTGGGCCGCATTGGGCTCGACTTGTCCTATTCATTTATCGCCGACGTCGATTGAATTGCTGACCGTCTGACCGTTGAGGTGTTCGGTTCGTCTGCCGACGCCCGTTTATCGACGCCACTCCTCTCTAGACGTTCATGCCTCAACATACCGCACGTTGTCTCTGTGCTCGCTTGAACAGCACGATGCTCGGTTGGAGGTCATGCAAGCTGAAACCTAAGGCTGCGAGGAGCGTACAAACCGAACGATGTGAGCCGGAACACATTTGATGCGATCGGATTGGACTAAGATTGCTGCTGAAAGTCGTGGTGCGAATGTCCCTGTTTTCTAGGGAGCTTGCCATGCACAAACTGCTCATGATCGCGCGGTTCGCAGCTGCGTTCGAAATGGCAAATGCAACAGCCAGGAAGCTTCCCACTTGCATTCGCCCGGAACTGCAGGAACCAAGGAGCAATGTCGCGCTCTGAAGGTCGGCTCTTAGAGGAGAAACCGATGAGAGCTCAGGTAGATCAGCAATTAGATCGGGTGCGACATGGATTGCCCGAGCTGCGGCAGAGTCAACCCAAAGGGTAACAAGGTTTGCGGCGATTGCGGCGCGCCGCTATTCGTGCGCTGCGCTGCGTGCGAAGCCGCCAACCCGTCAGGTAAAAGGTTCTGCGGCGACTGCGGCGCAGCGCTCACGGAGACGGAAGCCGCGCGAGTATCGGCAGCGGCTCGAGTGTCGACGTCCACCATGGTGCGGGTCACGGAGCCCTCTACCTCGCCACCCGCGCCCAGTTCTTCCGCCGAGCGCCGTCAACTCACAGTGATGTTCTGCGACCTCGTCGGCTCGACGGCGCTTGCGACCAAGCTCGACCCGGAAGATCTGCGGGAGATTATCGCCGAGTACCGCGATGGCGTGGCTGCCATCGTTCGCAAGTACGGAGGTACCATCAGCCGCTACATCGGCGATGGCATGCTGATCCTGTTCGGTCATCCTTCGGCGCACGAGGACGATCCCGAGAACGCCGTGCACGCCGCGCTAGAGATTGCCTTGGCCCGGCATGCACAGAGCGCTCCAACGGATATCGAGCTGCGGGTTCGCCTCGGACTTGCGACTGGTCTCGTCATCGTGGGCGACCTGATCGGCAGCGAGGCTGCCGAGCCGCAGGCGGTACTCGGCGAAACGCCGAACCTGGCGGCCCGACTGCAAGCACTCGCCGAGCCCGACGGGGTGGTAATCGCCGATGATACGAGGCGGCTCATCGGCGGGCTCTTTGATTACGAGGATCTCGGCGCGGTGATGCTGAAGGGCTTCGCCGCCCCGGTGCGCGCCTGGCGGGTGCTGCGTGAGGGAACGGCGGAAAGCCGCTTCGAAGCATTCCACGCGGCAGCGCTCACGCCATTGGTTGGGCGCGAGGAGGAGCTCGAGCTCCTAGTGCAGCATTGGCAGCGTGCCAGGACGGGCACTAGCCAGGTAGTGTTGCTGGCGGGCGAGCCGGGGATCGGCAAATCGCGCCTCGTCGCGGCCCTCCAGGAGCGGATCGAGGCCGAGCCGCACACTCGCTTGCGGTATTTCTGCTCGCCGCATCATCAGGACAGCCCGCTGTATCCCTTCATTGCTCAGCTCCAGCGCACCCTCGAGTTCGACCGCGAGGACACGCCGGAGCACAGGCTCAACAAGCTGCAGGCGGTGCTAGCCCCGGCGTTGCCGCCCGACGAGGACATAGCAATCCTCGCCGAGCTGCTATCGATCCCGACCGGCGGGCGATATCTGCCGATTGCCCTTACGGCACAGCGAAAGAAAGAGAAGACCTTCGACGCCTTGTTTCGGCAGCTCGAAGGTCTGGCCCGGCGACACCCAGTCATGATGGTCTTCGAAGACGCGCAATGGATCGATCCGAGCTCGCGCGAGTTGCTGGACCGGACCATCGATCGGGTGGCGACCCTGCCGGTGCTGTCGCTGATCACCTTCCGTCCCGAGTTTCAGTCTATATGGACCGGAAAGTCACATGTCAGCACGATTGTTCTGAACCGCCTTGATCATGAGGCGGGCGCCGCTCTGATCCGGAGCATGACTGGTGACCGGGGACTGCCGCCCGAGCTCGTCACTGAGATCGCCGAGCGAACGGACGGTGTACCGCTATTCGTCGAGGAACTGACCAAGGCTGTGCTCGAAGCGGGTGCTACCGGGGTCGAGCGCGCCGTCTCCACTGCGCCGGTTCCGGCGCTCGCAGTGCCCCCCACCTTGCACGCTTCGCTCATGGCGAGGCTCGACCGTATTGGCCCGGTCGCCAAGGAGGTCGCGCAACTCGGCGCGGCCATCGGCCGAGAGTTCTCCTACGATCTGCTCTTCGCCGCCGCGCGCCGAAGCGAGAGCGAGCTGCGATCGGCGCTCGAGCGGCTGACAGGTGCCGGGTTGGTGTTTCGGCGCGGCGAACCACCCGAGGCCAATTTCCTCTTTAAGCACGCATTGGTGCAGGACGCGGCATACGGCACGCTGCTGCGCGGCCAGCGTCGCCAGTTGCACGCCCGTATCGCTGGCGTACTGGAGGAGAAGCTCGCGACGACGGCCGAAGCGCAACCCGAGATCCTTGCGCACCATTTTGAAAATGCCGGTCTGATCGAGAAGGCGGTTTCCTATTGGCAGGAAGCCGGCGAACGCTCCAAGGCGCGCTCAGCCACGGCCGAAGCGATCAGACAGATGCGGAAGGCGCTCGACCTGTTGTCCCATCTACCGAACGCTGCCGAGAGCCAGCGTACCGAACTCCAACTTCAACTCGCAATCGGAGGGGCGCTGATCGCCGCGAAGGGCCATGCGGCCGAAGAGACCGGAAAGTCCTACGCGCGGGCGCGTTGTCTGTGCGAGCAGCTGAACGACACGCCGAATCTGCTTAAGGCGTTGTGGGGCGAGTTCGTTCATCACCACGTGCGCGCCGAGACGAAACTATCGCATCGCGCCGCCGAAGAACTGCTCGAGTTGGCCGGACGACAAAATGACAGGGCAGCCATGGTGGCCGGTCATCGGGCGGTCGGCGATAGTTGGCTCCATCGCGGAGAGTTGCGCTTGGCGCGCGCGCATCTCGAGCAGGGGCTCGCACTTTACGATCCCACGCAGCATCGATCTCTGACGCTTCTGTTCGCCGAGAACGCCCGCGTGGCGATGCTCTCCTTCCTCTCGCTGACGCTCGGGCTTCTAGGCTTCGTCGATCAGGCCCGGGCGCGTAGCAGGGAAGCCCTGGCAGAGGCGCGCGAGCTGTCGCACCCCATCAGCCTCGCATTCGCCTTAAGCGTCGCCTGCCGGCTGTATTTCGTGCTCGACGATCCGCGGACCGTGCGCCTGCTGGCGGATGAGCTGATTGCGCTTACTACCGAGCAGGGCTTTGCCTTCTTTCTCGCGATGGGAAGGGCGTATCGCGGCTGGACCTTGGTCGAGGCCGGCGAATCAGACACCGGGATGAGTCTGCTCCGGCTCGGGATCGAAGGATTCCAAGCGTCCGGCGCGGCGTGGACGCTTCCGTTCTACCTCGCGCAGCTTGCGACGGCGCACATGAAGACGGGAACGCCCGAAGACGGGCTCGGCCGACTATTTGAGGCTTTGTCTCTAACCGAGAAATCGGGCGTGCGGTGGTTCGAGGCCGAACTGCGATGTCGCCGAGGCCAGCTGTTGCGGACCACTCGCCAAGACGCTGAGGCCGAGGCGGAGGCCGACTTTCGTCAGGCCATCGCGATCGCGCACCAGCAGGAGGCGAAGCTCTGGGAACTCCGCTCCGCCATCAGCCTGGCCCGGCTCTGGCGCGACCAAGACAAGCGCGACGAAGCACACGGTCTCCTCGCGCAGATCTACGGTTGGTTCACCGAGGGCTTCGACACACCCGACTTGAAGAATGCAGAGGCCTTACTTCACGAACTGAGCGCGTAGAAGTTCGTGTAATCCTCATTGCCAGCCCGAATTCTTACTGCCTTGAAGCAAACCAAGTGACGTTCGCTTTTTGCGGAGGAGCGGACCTTCTTGATGCGGAGGACGACTTCTGAGTTTGACCCCAAGCAGACGTTAGGCTGTTCGCGCGGCAAGCCGTTAATGTGGCCGTGCCGCCTTGCTTTAAGCAAGTGGTTTGGCGACGTCGCGAACGCAATTGGCGAACGCTTGCGCGACCGGGCTCAGCATTCGACCCTTCAAGGTGAAGATTGCCGTTGGCAGGTGCCAACGCGGCAATGCAACGGGCAGTGCCTTCAGCAGACCGGCTCCAGGGCCGAACTGCAGCGCCGAGCTCGGCACCAATGTAAGATAGCGTCCGGTCGCGAGCAGGCTGATGCGCAGGTGCAGGGAGTTGCTGAAGATCGTTGCGGTGGGAATCGGCAGCTTCGCAGAACGGAATGCTTCGACGAAAGGCGAGCCGGATTCAGCTTCCAACGTCGACAGGATCCACGGCACGTCGACGAGTTCTGAAAGCGTCAGTTTGCGGCGGCGCGACCAGGAGCTCTGCGGGCCGCCGACGACGACGAGCGATTCGTAGAACAGTGGTTGCATTTCGATGTCGGAGTCAGGTGCCTCCGTCAGCAGTCGCGAAATAACGATTTCGCATTGGCGTTCCCGGAGCAGGTTGAACTGAAGCGACGCCGTGCCTTGTTCCAGCCTGACGCGCAGACGCGGCAGTCGTTTTGAGAGCCGCTCGATCGCTGCCGGCACGAGGCCGGCTGCCCAAACCTCGGTGCACGCTATGCGCAGCTCGCCCGCCTGGGGATCGGTGAGAAACGCAATCTCCTCGACGCTCTGCCGAAGTTCGTCGAACACTGCAGTGCCCCGTTTGAGCAACGCCTTGCCGAACATCGTCGGCTCGATTCCGCGCGCGGTGCGGTCCAGCAGCGTCACTCCGAGCATGTGTTCGAGATTGGCGATGGTGCGCGAGATCACTGGCCGCGAGATGGCCAGGCGCTCGGCGGCCTTGGCCATGCTCTTCTCCTCGACCACCGTCATGAAGACGTGAAGGTCGCGGGGCTTGAGAAATCGTCCGACCCTGTTCCAGCGCATGTCGACGTACCCAAACGGCTACCGGCCTGTCGAATAATCGACCTTGTGGATACTCCTGTTTTGGCGCCGACTCCAGCTCCAGGCCTGAACTTTCGGCCTGAACCCGTTCGAAGCAGGAGATGGCGATGAGGGCCATTGGTATCGTAGCTGCAGCTCTGGTCGTCGTGATGGGCGCCGCCACCGCCCGGGCCGCCGAGATCACCGTTCTGAGTACGCCCACCATGCAGGGCGCGCTCAATGATCTTGCGCCGGAGTTTACGCGCGCGACCGGCCATACGCTTGGGCTCACCTTCGAAGGCGTCCCGGCGCTCAAGCGGCGGATCGAAGCGGGTGAGACGTTTGATGCCGCGCTCTTGTTGCCGGCGGCGCTCGATGAGCTTGCCAAATCGGGCAAGATCGCTGCCGGCTCGCGTTCGGACATTGCCCGCACGGCCGCCGGCGTGGCGGTTCGCGCGGGCGCGCCGAAACCTCCGGTGGGCACCAGCGAAGACCTGAAGCGAGCGCTGCTCGCGGCGAAAACAATCTCCTATTCGCACGACAGTGCGAGCGGAAGCTATTTCCTTCATCTGCTTGATCGTCTCGGAATCGAGACCGAGGTGAAGCCGAAGCTCCTGGCGGTGACAGGACGGAGCCCCGTCGAGGCCGTCGCGCGCGGCGAAGCGGAGCTGACCGTGATCACCGTGCCGAATATCGTCGGTGTCGAGAACGTCGCCCTCGCAGGGTTGCTTCCGGAAGAGTTGCAGAACTACACCACCTTCAGCATCGGCGTCAGTGCCAACGCCAAGGAGCGTAAAGCCGCCGAGCAATTGATCGCATTCCTGCGCTCGCCCGCCGCCGCGGCGGCTATCCGGAGCAAAGGATTGGAGCCCATCGTCCGCTGAAGCCTGGTTCTGGGGGAGGAGGGGCGTCGTCGCTTGTCCGGTCTTGTTGCCTTTTGACCTTTTCATGAATCATTTTCGGAATTTTGTAATATGTTCGTCACGGTTGTTGCGGTGCTTTGCCATTTTTCAGCTCAAGACTGCACCGAGGTCGTCGTCACAAATTCGAACTTGGACGCCGGTATCACTTTGCAGGGCTGCCTAACTGGCGGCCAAGCAGGCCTAGCCCAATGGAAGAGCGCTCACCCAATCTACCGGTCTGATGACTGGCATATCGAGCGGTACAAATGCGCCGCCGGGCTTTACGTGTCGAAGGCCAAGATCTGACCGGAAGATTGTCCCACAGACAAAGCCGATAGGACATGTCTCCTCTTGGCCCGTTGGCGAAGTTTAGTTCGCCTCAGAAATGGTCTGCTGATAGAGGGAGACCGGAAATGGCTCGGCGTCAGCGAAACCGGCGCTGTTGACCCGGAGCGGACCTCAACGGCCAAGGACATTTATCAGCTTGGTGCACCGCACCTTCGACAGCTTGTCGCTGGCGGTTGTTGGCATTCCTGATATTCTTTGACTTGCATCCGGCAGGTCCTACCCTGACAGATGGGTGCTTGCATGCGGATCTTTCATTCGCGGATTTCGGCAATCGCGGCTGAGACTGTTGTGCTGCTACTTTGCAGTCAGACGCACGCATTGGCTCGCGGCAGCCAGGTTGGACACGACGATCCCGCGGGACGTATCGATCGTCTGCCTCCCGAGGTTCGGACTGCTGTCATTCGCATGTGCCGAGATCCGCCGCTCGCCGGTCAGTACTTTGCGACCTATATCGACAATTCACGCGTAATGAGGCTGCACTTCGAACATCTGCACTGTGGCGGGCAGGCAGCATTTTGTAGAGAAGATACTTGCCTCCGCCAGGAATATATTTCTAGCGGAGGCCATTATCACCTTAAGAAGAGCTACTACGGTCGCAATAACGACTGATCCGTTATGGCAAAATAGCCCTTCAAGCTACGGGTTACTGAGGACGCCCAAAACAGACATGGATCCTGACTAAAGCCTGTGACCGGCCGCAGACCGACACTACGTCGTCGAACGGCGACGACTGGAAGGGAACGGCACCTTGGCAGAGCTGATCGCCACGCCTGACTGCCCGGTTTGCGGCAGGCATTTGCGGGTTTTGGGGCGCGGCTGCTCAGAGATCGGGCGCAGCGTGACCACGGACTTATAATTGACGGAGGTGGTAGCTCAGATAAGATCGCGTCGCGGCTGAAGGCCGAGGGACGTTACCGCTCGAATGCGCTGGTTTCGGGACACGATCAGGCAAAGTACGTGGCTGGCGCTGATTGCGCTGGCGATAAACCTTGCGCTGTCCTTTGGTCACTTCCACGCGATCGACAACAAGGCTTCTGGGCTCGGGATTGCCGCAATGGCGGCGTCCATCACGTCGCCAGACGATAGCCAGAATAAAGGTCATCCCAACAATGGCCATGCCGACTATCTCTGTCCGATCTGCATGGCCGCCACCGCGATGACAAACGCGCTGGCCTCGGCGCCGCCTGCTTTGCCGTTGGAACCTGACAACGTTACAGTCGATCGTAAGATCGAAGATGTTCTCGCCCTCGTCGAGCCATCACGGGCCGCATTTCAACCGCGCGGGCCACCGATTTCCTGACATCACTGTTTCGGTTCCCTGTTAGCGGGCGCGCTAGTGCGTTACCGCGATGGGGTTCGAAGCTCCCGACCGCGCTGGTGGTGCGTTTTTCGCCGCGGAGTGCGAATCTGAAGTCAGGAATTTCGCCATGGTTAGTCCCCGATCCTTGCGCATCAGGCGGACGATTCTCTGCTCCGCACAGTGGCTGGCACTTCTTGCTGCATCGGGTGCGCCCGTTCTGGCGCAGAACGACACCACCTCACCCCCACCCAGCGCGGCTACGCCGCAACCTCCCGCCGCTACCCCGGCGCCTCAGGAGAGCGCCACCCCCGTCCCACACCAAGCGCCGGCACCAGAAACGCCACAACAGGCGACCGGCGGCAATGTCCTGCCCGAGACGCGTGTGGTCGCGCCAGCCCAGCGACCGCGAACGCGAACGCCGCCACCCCGTCAGGTGGTGACCCGCCAGCCGACCCCGCCCACACCGACACAGGCGCAGGTCGTGAACCAGCAGAACCAGAAGTTCGACGCAGCCCGGCAAACCATTTTGGCGCCGGTCGGCGCTTCCTCCTATGAGGTCAGCCACCAGGCGATCGAGGCGCAGCCGCAGGGAAACAATGCGACGCTGGACAAGGTGCTGTTGCAGTTCCCCGGCGTCACGCAGGATTCAGCCGCGAGCGGCGAGCTGCATGTGCGGAACGAGCACGCCAATATCCAATATCGCATCAACGGCATCATGCTCCCCGACGGTGTTGGAGCCTTCGGCCAAATCCTCGATACCGGCATTGTCGGCAGCTTGGCGCTCCTGACCGGTGCGCTGCCGGCGCAATACGGCCTACGGACGGCTGGCGTGCTCGACATCCAGACCAAGGCGGACGCCTTCAACAACACTGGGAGCGTCAGCGTCTATGGCGGCAGCCACGGCACCATCACGCCGAGCTTTGAATATGGCGGCACGGTCGGACAAACCCAGTATTTTGCGTCCGGGCGCTTTCTGCAGAACAATCTGGGAATAGAAAATCCGACACCGTCAAACGAAGCGATTCACGACCGCACGTCGCAGGAAAAGGGCTTTCTCTATCTGTCGACGGTACTCGATCCCACCAGCCGCCTGACATTCATGAGCGGCATATCGAATGCGTCGTTTCAGATTCCCAACAGTCCGGGACAGATGCCCAACTTTAACGTCAATGGGATGACCAACTTCAATTCCTCAACGCTCAACGAGCACCAGAACGAGTTCAATCAGTTCAACGTCCTTGCCTACCAGAAATCGGCAGAAGATATCGACTACCAGATCTCCTACTTCAACCGTTACAGCCAGTTGCACTTCTTTCCTGACCCGCTCGGAGATCTGATTTTCAACGGCGTATCGTCGGACGTCTACCGTCAGAGCTTTGTCAACGGCATTCAGGAAGACACCGCCTGGCGCATCGGCTTTGCCCATACGCTGCGGTTTGGATTTTCCGTGAGTGCTGAGCGCTCTTTGGTCAACAACATATCCACTGTGCTGCCGGTCGATCCGGTAACCGGCAATCAGGTCGATCCCGTAACCGGCAATCCGTTCGGTCCACCCTTCACCGTGTTCGATTCCAGCTCCAAGACCGGTTGGCTGCTCGGCACTTATGTTCAGGACGAGTGGCGGATCACGAACCAACTAACCTTGAACGCTGGATTGCGCTTCGACCAGATGCACCAGTATGTCGATGCCAACCAGTTCAGTCCGCGCATCAGCCTGACTTGGAAGCCGTACGAGGGCACCACCTTCCACGCCGGCTACGCGCGAAACTTCACGCCGCCACAACAGGTGATCGCTGCGCCGGCCAATCTTGCGCTGGTGACGCCTCCTACCGCGCCCGCCAACACGCAAACGCCCGAGGTGCCCCTCAACAGTCCGGTGCTGCCGGAACGCTCTCACGTCTTCGATGTCGGGGTCGTTCAGAAGATCTATCCCGTACCCGGTCTCGAAGTCGGCATCGACGGATACTACAAGATCGCCCGCAACCTGCTCGATGACGGCCAGTTCGGCGCGGCCTATGTGCTGACCGGTTTCAATTACGACCGCGGCGAGAATATTGGTCTCGAAGTGAAGTCGACCTACACCAACGGCAACTTCCGCGCTTGGGGCAATCTCGCCTGGGCGAAGCAGGTTGCCACCAATGTCGTATCGAACCAGTTTTTGTTCGCTCAGGACGAACTGAACTATATCGCTAACCACTATGTCTACACCGACCACGCCCAGGTCTTGACCGCTTCCGCGGGCGCTTCCTATCTGTGGAACGGCACGCGGTTCAGCGCCTCGATGATCTACGGTAGCGGGCTTCGTTCCGGTTTCGCCAATACCGATCATTTGCCGTCATACACCCAGGTCAACGTCGGCGTGTCGCACGATTTCAACATCGTCGCGCCGAACAAGCCGACCACGGTGCGGTTCGATGTCGTCAACCTGTTCGACAAGATCTACGAAATCAGGGACGGGACTGGCATCGGCGTGTTCGCCCCGCAATTCGGACCGCGGCGCGGTTTCTTTGTCGGCGTGTCGCAGAAACTCTGAGTTGGGGCCAGGGGGCCGGATCACTTATCGAAGAGAGGACCACATGTGGCATAGCAAGCACGGTGGCAGATCTTACAGCGGAATGATTGCGAGGTTCGCCGGGTTTCTTGTCTGCCTCGCGGTGACGGTAGAACCTGCGCTTGCCCAGTCTCCAAACCCCTTGTTGCCGCGAAACCTGTCGCCTTGGGGTATGTTCCTGAATGCCGATATCGTGGTGAAAGCGGTCATGATCGGGCTTGCTTTCGCTTCGCTGGTGACTTGGACGGTGTGGCTTGCCAAAACGGTCGAGCTCAGTAGCCAGAAGAGACTCGCACGTCGCCGGCTCAAAATGCTGGAAAGCGGGGGCAGTCTGCGAGATGCGGTCCGCGCTTGCGAAGCCGGTAGGGACGCCGTCGCGCAGCTAGTCCTGTCCACGGCGCGGGAAGCCGAGCTATCCGACGGCGTCATCGACGAAGGTTTCAAGGAACGCGTCGCGTTGCGGCTGGAGCGCGTGGAAGCGGCGATGACACGACAGATTTCACGCGGCGTCGGCGTCTTGGCAACGATCGGCGCCACGGCCCCGTTCGTCGGCTTGTTCGGTACGGTCTGGGGCATCATGAACTCATTCATCGGCATTTCCGAGTCCCACACCACCAATCTCGCGGTAGTGGCTCCGGGTATCGCCGAAGCCTTGCTCGCCACCGCGCTTGGGCTCGTCGCCGCCATTCCGGCGGTCGTGATCTACAACCATCTCGCGCGCGTCATCAGCGGCTACCGCACCCTATTGGGCGACGCCTCGGCGCAACTCCTGTTGATGGTCAGCCGCGGACACAGGGGCCGAGTCGCTCCGTTGCCGCGCGCTGCTGAGTGAAACCGATGGCGGTGCGTCTTGGTACACGCTCGGGCAACGACGATCTCGAAATCCAGCACGAGATCAACGTCACGCCCTTCATCGACGTCATTCTGGTGCTGCTGATCATCTTCATGGTGGCGGCGCCGCTCGCAACCGTGGACATCGGCGTCAATCTGCCCGCCAGCACTGCTCCCGAGCAGCCTCGCCCGGACAAGCCGGTGTTCGTCACCATCAAGCCTGACGAGACCATTGCGGTCGGCGAGACTGTGGTCCCGCGCGAGCGGCTTCCGGCCGCGCTCGATTCCGCCACCAACAATCACAAGGATGAGACGATTTTTGTCCGCGCGGACAAGACCCTGAGCTATGGCGCGCTTATGGAGGTGATGAACACCTTACGTGATGCCGGATATCTCAAGCTCGCCCTAGTCGGGTTGGAAACACCGGCCGCCAAGCAATGAATGCGTTCGCACTGCATTTGCCGGACGGACGCGGGTTTTCCCGCTGGACGTTGGCGGGCCTGACGATCCTAATCGCCCACGCTGCGATCGTGGCGGTGGTTGCCTTCTGGTATGCCCGCAGACCGGTCGAGCCGAACATTCTTCCAGCCATCGCGGTAACCCTTGCACCGGTCGAGGCCAGTTCGCCCCAGGTTCAGAACCAGGACATCGCTATTGGCCCGACCATGCAACAGGCGGAGGACGCGCCGATAGAGCCTCCCAAGGTCGAGGACAAGCCGGTGGAGCAAGTGATACAACCGCCGTCGCCGCCACAACAGGCTGAGGTCACGCTGCCGCAGGTCGAGCCGAAAGAAGTGGAAAAGCCGAAGACGCAAGAGCAGCCTCCCGCACCAGAAACGCGCGCGCCGCCGAAGACGGAGCGTCTCGGTCAATTCACTCAAGCCGGCTCCAATGCCTACAACGCGCTGGTGTTTGGACACCTGCAGCGATTCAAGCGCTATCCATCCGCCGCGCGAGGTGCACAGGGCACGGTGGTGGTGAGGTTCGTCCTGAACCGCGCGGGCGCAGTGATGGAGAGCGCGGTGACGAAATCGTCAGGCAACGACGTGCTCGATCGCGAGGCGCTCGAAATCCTGCGCCGCGCCAGTCCCTTCCCGGCATTTCCGGCGGCTAAACCGGGGTCCCAGGATAGCTACATCGCGCCGGTGAATTTCGCCCGCTAGTTCGAGCGCGAGGACCACAAAGAGCTTGCAGCCTGGAGCGGCTTTGCGCGTTACCCGCCAGCCCACTCAATAGCCTCTCGTGTAGCCCAACGCCGGGACTTCTGGCTCGCATCATCGCGGATGTCGTATTTCGCCCATTGATAAACCGCGCCATCGCAGTTCTCCTTTGATCTACTTCGTTTTCGCAGGCTTCTTCGGCGGCTTTGCCGCAGGCGCGGGCTTCTCCTTGCCCAAAAGCGTCTCGCAGGAGAGGATGAGCTGCCGTGCATAGGCTATGGAAGCTTCCGCAACCGCACTCTTGTTCACGCCGAGACTGATATAGAGCGCGTGCAGAACAGCAACGACGAACACGACAATGACACGGCCTTCGATGTGCTGCATGTCTTGGAACGGAATCGACCCGTGGTACAACGCACACCCACTAATGATGACGATCAACAGGTTGAGCGCGAGTGCCGCCCATTTCA
>Ga0075365_10000024_pt1 | contig 62514 bp, 86 predicted proteins | sample EndMetdeltDD1765_FD_71387 | JGI IMG/M metagenome (GOLD analysis project Ga0075365, IMG submission 71387) | Populus endosphere microbial communities from Tennessee, USA - Endosphere MetaG P. deltoides DD176-5 | ecosystem: Host-associated > Plants > Roots > Endosphere | place: USA: Tennessee... | reverse complement strand
TGTTCCGCGCACTTCCGAAGGGCATCCCAGCCCCGACACGGGAGAGCGTAGCTCAGCCGGTAGAGCAACTGACTTTTAATCAGTAGGTCCAGGGTTCGAATCCCTGCGCTCTCACCACCTAACCACCTGAAATCATTGATAAAACCGGCATATTAGCGAGCGCTTGCGTACATCGCAGTTTGCGTATTTTGCTGTCAGTTTGCAAAAATCGTTCTGCGGACGTTCTGGTGGTGCAACTTATGCGGAGCAAAGAAAAACACCGCCGTGGTTAGTGGCGGGGTTTCTGTCTACACAATTAGAATGATCCACTCAACGTGATCGTCGGCCATTCAGTTATGATGGAAACCTTTAATCATATTCCCGATCCACCTTCTGGAGAGGCAGCGGATCTGACATCCTGTTCTTCCATGGCAATTCTCGCAATCTCATGCAGCTTCTCTAGACCGAAATGTATGTCATGCGTTCTGTAGGTGACTGCAAGACTTTCGTACGCCGGTGAACAAGATCGTGTGAGCGCAGACAGGCGGGCGAACAACTTACGGAAGTACTCCCAGCTTTCATTGTTCACAAAGCTGATGCGTTCAAATGGGTTAGCCTTCAAGGAATCTGTGTGTTTCTTGATCTTGTTAGCGATCATGTTGAAAAAATCGTAATCATCGGCTTTCTGAGAATGTTGACCCGAGATGAGGAGGCTGTGTGTTCCGTTCCCCAAGAGCGTAAGATGAACGCCGAATTCTCGTTCGTAATTCATCAGTTCAAGCCGTGCGCGATAAAGCGTCTTGTCGAATTCGTCGTCCGCTAGGCGGAGATTGTGCTGCTGAGTAAGAAGATTTGTCTGGGCTGTTAAAAGAGCGGTAGAAGCGATTGTCTCTTTAACCTGCTCCCTCGCCACCGCGAGTTGCGCGGTCATAACAGCTTGCGTCTCGTTGATTTCATGACGCTGCGATGCGAGTTCAAACGCTTGGATGATGAGGGCTCCCGCCAGGAATATGAATGCGAGTGGTGCGAAAGCACCACCAAGTGAATCTCCGATTTCGTTGACGTTCAGTTTCGATACGCAGTCCTCAAAAAACGTGAGTCCCGTTTTGTTCTTGCATGCATCCGTCAGGCTTAAAATGTGGAGATAATAAGCGACATAAGCAACCCCAATTAGGAATACGAGAGTTACAATCGCCCCGCTGGGTATCTTCATCCACCACGGCTTTGTCGGCAGATCCTGGATCCTAGTTGTCTCTCCTGAAATTCCAATACCCGTCATCCGTTTACCCTTTTAGCCAACCTACTGGTCTCTTTGACATCACGAACCAAAAAGTTGCAAGCCTCCCCGTAACACACCTACAGCCAATTCCATTGCCGCATTCGGTGATTTGGGTGCATGATTAACAAAGAGACCATGCCCAGCGGGCTCTAGGTGTCCGGCCTTCTGGGAGCTGGATTATGCGGCGACAGCCACATTTTTGAGCAGCACATTGTCAAGCAGCTGTTGCAAGCGATCAATTCCGTGAGTGTTGCGGATCTCCATGTCCGGCACCCCGCACCCCGCCTCACTCTCATGACCGCCGGCAATGCCGCCACGACCGACAAGCTGCCAGACCACGCCACCGAGCTTGCGAACCTCGTCGGCCTCATTGGGGAAACGGCAGTCATCCACGACTACGCAGCCACCTGCGGCGATGATGAGATTTACACGGCGCACCCACAACTCAATCCAGAAAGACGGCCCAATGCAGACGCGTCCCCATTGTGTGCCCAAGGTTTGCATTGCATGACGCGGCGTAGCCCCCTGAAGCCAGGCGCATGGCTCTTCCTTCAGTTCGCCTTCAATCTGCGCTTCACTCAAACCTATCGCCCGCAGCATGTCCTTCAACGGCCCTGCAAACTTCACCAGCTGATAGCCGTTCTTTTCGACCAGGTACTTGCTGGCCGTGCTCTTGCCGCTGCCAGCAAGGCCGGTCAGCGCGATGACGGGTGGCAGGATGGCTGTGCTGGCCTTTCCAATCGCCGCGCCGAGTGCACGCAGCTCAGCGGGGACGTTATCATTCGCCGGTACGGCTGTGAGGCAGCCGGTATCTTTGGATGTAATGGTGTCGCCCAGCGTGAAGTTTCTACGAAAGTCTTCCATGGCAGCCTCGTAAACAATTGACGATTTCGCGATTACCGCGTTCATTCGGTTGATCAGGTCGCTCATACCGTCTCCTCAATATTCTTCTTGTTCTCCACCGAAGGCTTCACAACCGGCCTAAACCGCCACGCCGCAAATGGTGGATCCTCTTCACCGAACTGGGGGCAGACACCGCGGTTCACACCCGCCAGGCGGATGCCGGCGTAGTCACCGCCAAGATATGTTCGGCACATGCCCACCCACGTCGCAGTGTAGGTCTCCCCGGCACGAATGCCGAGGTATTGCTCTGGGAGGGTGGTATCGTCGATGCAGACGACTTCGTCGCCGGATTTGATGGTCATGTGGCCTCCGGTTTCGCTGCATAGTCCAGTACGGCGCAGACGTGCTGAGCGAATTGATACCACTCGCGCAAACCAAGACCATTTGGCCGGTCAATTTCTCGCGTCCTTAATGAAGATTCGCCATCGTAAATGCGCCCGATATTCATGTCGTCGAATGACCATCGCCACATTATGCCGCCTCCTTCATCTCAGCCCGTTCGCGGATCGCGCCCATGATGTCCTTCACGGTCGTCCACGGCACGACGACGGTGCGGGTACACTCCTCGCCGTCTGCGTCACGATCTTCGACGCCAAAGCTGAACTCGCCGATGTACGCCGCCTTGGTCGCGCCGCTCGGCGCCAGCGCCTCCTGCAATCGCTCGACCTTCCCCCGCAAATGCGCCAGAGAAAGATCGTGGAAGCACTCGTTGGTGAACTCCGGCGCCACATCAAGCGGGATGGCGTAGCTGTCGCGCTCCTTCGGCGTGTACCTCTCCTTGATAGGAATGCCGTGGCTGGTGAACTCTTCGGCGAGCCACCGCCCCGCCTTGTTTCGAATGCCGGTGTAGCCTTTGTGGCCTGGGCATTCGTACAGGTCTCGTTTCAGAAGCACGTACAGGGTCATGCCACCCTCCCCGCCGTCAACGCATCAAACGTCGCCAGGAACTCCAGCTCCGCTTCCTCCGGTGACCAGTACCGCAGCTTCACGCCCAGCGGCCTATCGTGCTTGGCGCGCCACGGCATGTCACGCAGGTTAACCAGTTCGTCGGCGATAATGCGGTTGTCCGCATCATGTACCTCGCGTGGCAACTCCCGGTCCAGCTGAAACCGGGCCGCGATAGCCAGCCAGTTGTCCTGCTCGATGGCTCGGTAGTTCGTCAGGTACGGCTTCAGCGGCCGCGGAATGTCCACGCAGTAGGCTTCAGGTGCATCATGCATAAGGCCAGCCAAAGCGACCTCAGGCGCGCGTGTCGCCGCGAGGTGACGTGCGATAAGGACAGAGTGCTCGGCGACGCTATAGAACTTGATGCAGTGACCTGCGTAGCGGCATTGCAGGCTCAGCGAGTGCGCGATGTCCTCGATGTAGATTTCGTGCGGGCGCGGGTCCATCGGCCAGTATTTGCGGCCTGTGAAGGTCTGCATGAAGTCGCCGACGCGGGATGGCATGTTATCGTTGGCGGCCACGTACTTGTCCAGCGGGCCGAAGGTGGTTGGGGCGAGTTCTGCCGGTACGGCTTCTTCTCTTCGCATGAACATCACGCACCCTCCTTCAATTCACGAATTGTCGGACCTTTGATCTCGATCGTTGAGACCGGACCTCCGGCCACATCGTCATCAAAAACGCCGATAACAAGCCTGCCTGTGTACCAAGCCAGTGTATCGAAGTTGCTCCGACCACGTAGCAACAGAGGACCGTCCTCATGCTGATGATGCCCGTGCACAACGTGAAGGTCGCCGTAGCCGTCTTCGGCGCCGTCTGGGTAAAGCATCCACGTATTCTTTTGGGCGTCCTGCTCGTCGAGCGGCACGCCGTCCTGAACGCCAGCATGCACAAAGACGCGCTTGCCATCATTGTGGGTGATTGGAAGGCCAGCCATCCACTGTAGATGGGCAAGCTCTACAACGCTGACATCAATAGCCGCGCCCACCTCGTGCCCGTAGGACATCAGCGTTGCGCCGCCGCCGTTTGGAATCCACCACGAGCTTGCCAGACCGGGGGCGTAGCACGCCGCCATCATGATTTCTTCGTGGTTTCCTTGCAGGCAAATCCACTTCCATCGAGACGGATCGGTGGGCCCAGCCATCAGCGTCTCAATAACCTGCCGGCTTGCCGGACCGCGATCGACGTAGTCGCCAGTAAATACAATCGTCCCGCCGCTATGGCTGGATTGCTCAATACGCTTGATTGCGGCGACAAGCAGATCATGTCTGCCGTGAAGGTCCGCTATAATGAATGTTTTGGTCAACTGTTTCTCCTCAGTGGTGTGGTGGTTGACCTCCAGTTGGTGGCTGGCGGCCATGGTGCAGTTGGGTGTCAATTTAATTTTTTATACGAAATTGAAATATTTAAATGGAAAACCTTTAATTCAGTATAGTAATATTAGTTATTGAGTTTTCAATGACTTATACCATAATATTAAAGAAAGAACATAAAGATGAATATACTAATCCGTGAATTCCTACGAACATTATTGCTGTTTGTGCTTGATGAAGTTTGGGAGATGATTAAGCGTTGGTGGGATGGCGATTAAGCCACCCCACCCCGCTTAAGTTGCTCGTTATCATTCGCAGCCGCATATCGCCCGGCTACCATCTCCGGACGCAGCGTGGAGCGCGCCACTTCGCCATATCGGCGCGAGTATGTGATGACCTTGGCAGACCGACCCGACAGCCAACCGCCGCCAGCGGCATAAGCATCCGGCGCGGCAAGCGTTTCGTGGCGCTCGACATACATCAGCGCGGACTTGCGGCCCTCATCGCTGTGCAGGTGGCCGGCATGAGCGAAGGCATATTTCGAAGCGCCGAACATCTCGCGGAACATACCAGCCAGCGTCGCATCGACCTGAGCCACGCCGCGCTTGTGTCCGTGATGGTAGAACAGCGCCGTGTCGCCCCACTTGTAGGCGTAGTAGAGCATCGGGCTGGTATCGACGGTTACTCTCGGCTCATTCTCATAGATCGTGGCCAACAACTCGCGCACCCATACCGATGAGGCCGGATCGTGATTGCCAGAAGCCATGACGATGTGAACGTGCTTGTGCTTCTGTAGAAGCATGTCGATGACAAGGCGCAATGTGCGGATAACGACGCGAACAACCTTATGCAGGCGAGAATCGGCATCAAGGACGTGCTTGTGCGCAGGTGTGACACTCTCGAGAGCGTCATGGTGTAAAAGGTCGCCGAGCTGCGCGAGAACGGCCGTGTGCGCCTGCGGAGCGCCTGCCACAGCGGCGGCGAACCAATCCAGCAACAACTGCTCTGCCAGCCTTAGATCGTAGTCCGCGCCGGTTTCCTCACGATGCGCCAACATACCGAAATGGCTGTCGGTCACAACGAACTGGTTGAGCAAATCTTCTTCGACGTGCTGCGGCGCGGGCATGATGGTAATGCGCGGCAGGTCTTCCTTGAGGCCGTCGACCATCGCCTTGAAAACGGCAAGCTGGCCCTCCGCTTCCACAGCCGTCTTTTGCCACTGCTGGATAACGCGCCCCTCACCATCGACGAGGGCCGACACGCCTTTGACCACGTGGCCATTGGGGATGGCGAATTTTTCGCCGCGCTCCGGAGCCTGCTGAATGAATGTGCCGCTCGGCGTGTTGCTGATGCGGCTGATGCGGAATCCTGGGAGGACAGGATCTGTGCCAAGCAGGCCAGCCTCAGCTGCCCGTTTGAGGCTTTCAGCAAGCGCCGACTTGCCGATACCAAGTGCTGCGGCCGCTTTGATCAGCGTGCCGTGCTCTCGGTAGGCGTAGGCTCTTCGGCGGAGTTCTTCGGTGGGTAGAGGCATGCAGTCTCCTCGATGTGGTGGTGCTTTTGGTGAAAAAGCAAGCTGGTTAGGCCGATAATCAAGCTAAACTGTTTTTACAAATTTGTCAAGAATCAGTGAGTAATGTATGGGTATGCGACTTGCTGTTTATGTACAAAGATACCGCACGAAAAATTCCAGCCGAGTGTTTCATGTGCTAACAAGCAATGCCCACTAGCGAAAGGAAGCTAGGTGAAGACGGAATACTGTACTCGGACGCAGTCAAGCGATTCAGCACCAAAGCCAAAAGTTGGAGAGATTCGTGCGCTGACTGGCCTGCGAGGCGTTGCGGCTACAGATGTTGCGCTGCTCCATATCGGTGGCGTTGCACCGTTAAGTTTATTTGCATTCCACAATCAGGCCGTCGATATCTTCTTTTGTTTAAGCGGTTTCACGCTATCTCTCGCCTATCGTATAGAATCGGCTCGGCATTTGAATTGGAAAGCTTTTTTTGCTGCTAGGTTTGCGAGGGTCTATCCGCTTTGTGCAATAGCGCTGATTTTATGTACGATTTATAGCGCTTTTTGGAACTTAAACAATTTTTCGGCCTATGGACCAATAGAATTCATTGGTGACTTCGTGCGCCAACTGCTCATGATAAATGCCCTTCCTGTAATCGGTTCCAGCGTTCACTGGATAGCGCCGATGTGGTCGCTCTCAATTGAGGCATTTTGCTATGTTGCAATTTTCCCCATCTTGTTCGCCATAACAATGCCAGCTGGATCTTTGAGCCCAAAATGGCGTTTGGCAATTATTCTTATGCTCAGCGGTTTCACCTACGCATTCTATGTACTTTTCATGAATCCGGGGGTTTATTCACATCTTGTTCCGCCGGCAACAGGGCCTTGGATACATTGGGTCGCGATAGTGCGGGGAATCTGCATGTTCACCTGTGGCTGGCTGGTTTATACCCTCTATACCAATGCACCCGCAATTTTGAATGGCGCAATCGAGATGGTTGACATTGTAGTGTTTGTCGCTGCGCTTATTCTAGTTGGCCGGATGTTTGGTGTGGTTGATGTCGCCCTCATCGTACCCTTAGCGCCCTTTTTAGTTCTTGGCATTTCCAGCGGAGATTCCCTGACATCCCGAATTCTATCAGGTAACACACTGCATTATCTCGGGAAAATTTCCTATTCTCTCTACATCCTGCATTGGCCTGTAAAAGAATTATACGACTTGCTGGGTGGCAGCTCACAGCCAGAAATAAGGCTCGCCGCAATATTTATCGCATCGTTGGCCTTATCTGGCTTATCATATTCATATTTAGAAACGCCAATGCGAATATTTTTGTTTAAAAAAATCACGCAAAAACTTAGCAAGCATGGCTAAGCCACGCACGTTTCCAACTACTCGCCGCCCTGTATAGTCCGATGCAAGACTCCGCTTGACTCCTCTCTAAAATGAGAACATTTGTAGAACAGACGAGGAGTACGCAACATGGCCGATGAAGAAAAAATCATCGTAGTGCAGTTCAAAAACAGCCGTGGCGGTGTTGTGCCGGGTGAAATGAGACCCGCAACCAGCCAAGCATCCGCGGAAAAAATGGCAGGCGCAATGGCATCGCGCCACATCGGCGTGGCGGCGTACGCTGTCACTGTAGATGATGAAAGTGGCGCTATGGCCAACCCGCGCCTGCTAGTTTCACATGGGCAGATTTCGGACTTGATGCCAGACTGATTTACCGGCGCGCGGGCGCGCGCCTTTTCATGACAAGGGAAGCTTTGCGGCTCTGAAAAAGGAGAATGAGGACGTGCGCCCAGAATTCCAAAGGTCGGAAGTTGATCCGGTAGACCACATCATCGCATGGCATGATGGCGATAGTCGCGCCGCCATTGAGACGCTCATGGGGGACATTCTGCATCTGAAGATGCAACTCGCTCTGGCGACGGCTGCGATGGGCACGGGATTTACGAGAGGATGGAAGCCGGACGCTGATCGAGATGCCAGGTAAAGGAGTTTATTTGCTGTCGGATTACGGCGGCGAGCCTGTGGGAGTTTTATGCGAGGACTGCGAGCTTCTCAAATTCATCTGCACTGCTGAACTAATGATCGAGTTTGGCGACTTACAAATGCCGACTTTGCTCGAAAAAATTTCGCAGGAGGTCCTCAAGTGCCCAAAGCCGATGAAGGGTTTCTCGGGACGATGCAGGCTCCGATACCACACTCGCTCCGGCAGCATTATGGAAGCATTGAAACAAGCGCCGCCTTCGCCCGTTAAGGTCAAGGAAATACGGAACTGGGAGATTGTCGTTGCCAAGTGCAACTACTGCGGTCACGTTTCGAATATCCAGCATTGGCAGCTGAACTGCGTGGCTAAAACCGATACCACCGTCGACGATATTGCCAAGCGGCTAAAGTGCAAAAGGTGCAACACCAAGGGTGACGTCAAAATCACCATAGCCAAGATGCCGAGGTGAGCATGTGTAATTTGTACCGTGTGAAGACCAATCAGGAATCTATCCGCGACATCGTGGGCATCATGCAGGAGCGGCTTAATCTGGAGCCAGACATTGAGGTCTATCCAGATCGGCCGGCGCCGGTGGTGCGCAACGGTGAGAGCGGCCGGGAGTTGGTCGGCCTGACGTGGGGTATGCCCTCGCCGCAGTTCGTCACGCAAGGCAAGCCTGACACCGGCGTGACCAACATCCGCAACGTCACGTCACCGCATTGGCGGCGGTGGCTTCGGGTAGAGAACCGGTGCGTGGTTCCGTGGACGACCTTTTGCGAATGGGAAGATACCAAACCCCGGAAGACGAAGCGCTGGTTTGCTATCAACGAGGAAACGCCCCTCGCCTTCTTCGCCGGCATCTGGACGGACTGGCATGGCGTTCGGGGATCTACGAAGAACCCGCGCGAAGGCGATCATCAGCTTTTTGCATTCCTGACGACCGACCCTAACGGCATTGTGAAGCCGATCCACCCGAAGGCTATGCCGGTCATTCTGACAAATAAGGATGAAGTGGAAACATGGCTGACCGCACCATGGGAAGAAGCGAAAGCGCTTCAGCGGCCACTGCCTGATGACGGCCTGGTGCTACTGCCTGTTGAGGAGGAGAGCAAGCCAGCCGATCTTTTTGGATGAGGGAGGAGAGAATGCTTCTGAAACCCAACGTGCTTGAAGAACGTGGCATAAGCGTAACTGACCAGCCAGCCGACGGTGATTACATGGACGTCGACCAAGTGGAGCTATCCACTATCGATCGGCGTCTCATTGATAAGGCGTTGGCCATACCAGATTTTAAAGAGGTCTACGCCTATGCAGGGCCGGAGAGGTTTTGGGCCGATCCTGACCGGACATCTGGCGCATCCATTCAGATGCTTTACAGCGATGACCTCAAGCAAGCCCTGATTCTCTATTTAGACCCTGCCCTGTCAGATGTGGTTATCGGTTCCGTTTCAGCGGACGATCCTGCCGAAGCTCTGCATGAGTGGTCGATACAGTATCACGCCCGTGGGGGATCCCCGGTGATTGGTGCGGATGCGCCGCCAGAAGTTTGAAGGTAGGAATAATGAGCGACCAATCCAAAAATAGCGACGGCATTCACGAGAATCACTATTGCGAGCATCCTGGCTGCAAGAAATGGGGCGGCTTCGGGTATTCTCGATCGAAGGCCGAGAAATCCACCTGGCATTGCTGGGCGCATTATCCGCATAAGGAGACACTACAATGATAACCCGCATTTCCCGCCAGAAGAACGCGGAACAACGGTTGGCAATGGCCCTTCGCCAGTTAAACGATGCGATCAAAGAAGTTCACAAGACAGGCCTCGACGTCGATATCAGCACCCTGACGATGCATACATCTCGTGGCCCAATGACGCAGGTAAATTTAAAGACGTTCAGAGCTGAAGGTGCGCCGCCGGTGCTGCGTGTGGTGGAATAGCTAATTTGTTCGGAACCGAGTTTAAGGTCGCGAGTTTTTAAGGTCGGACGGACCCTTTCCCCCCCTCCGCCCATTGCTCCTAGTGCCCTTTAGTTGGCACTATTAGAACCCTCCCCGCCGGAGGGTTTCTTTTTGTCTGCCCTTTACCAGCCGTTTACATTGCTATGGCACGCTGAAGCCAAGCGCGAAATGTGTTCAGTACGCGCGGTTTTTCCCAACTAGCCCGCCACACTCGGCGGGTTTTGTTTTGCTCTCGCAACAAATAAAAAACCCGCCTACCTCTCGGCAAGCGGGCTAAATTAGGAAGCCCGCGTCGCGCGCGGCTTTGATTGATTTTCGACGATGCGATCCACGCGCAACGTCATCTTGTCGACGGCGTCCTTCACGGCGCCGATGGCGCCCATGATCTGCTCAGTCTGTTCGCGAAGGCCGGACTTTGAGACGTAGGTTTCCGCCACATGCAGGCGGTGAGCCGCGAGCTCTTCCCTCGCAAGGGACGCCATTGCCGAAGCCGCAGATGCGGCGCCAGACGCCTCCATCTTTGCGGCACTGATCTTCGCGTCGACGTACTTCCAGAGACCGAAGAGGAAACCGAACAGCAGCACGAAGAACCCGCCGACAGCCATGATCTCGGGGCCGGTCATGGCTTCACCCCGCACAGCTCGTGAAGCTTTGTGTTTTCAATGAGGATTTGCCGCTGCGTTTCCGGCGTCATGGTATCGTCCGTTGACGGCCGCACCGGTCGCGCGATGTCGCAGTAATTACCGCTTGTCGCGCATCCACTGAGTAAGACGACGATCAACATCATTGTCGCCAAGATTTTTGATTTCATGCTCGACGTCCCCGGCCTTCTTGATAGCCTTGGCATTCGCCGCAGCCTGCTCGTCCTTCGCCGCGGTGCGCCCTGCCCGCTGGCCATACAAAAAGACGCCCGCGAGGATCGCGAGCGCCGTGCCCATTGCGGCTAGGTAGCCTTTAAGCTTGGCGATGATCATCAAACCACCACCTCCTTGCCGCGCCAGCTATTCCACCGGCGTGCGATCACGTCGCGGTTGCGATAGGCGACATAGCCGACAACCGCCACAAGCACGCCTGCGGCGATCCAGCCCCATGGAAGGCCCGCGGTGAAGGCAAGCATTCCAGAACCGGCCGCAGAGCTTGCGCCCTTTGCCACCACGTCCTTGGCCGCGCCTGCGTCGCGACGAAGCTGTGCGATGGTGGCAGGACCGATGATGCCGTCGGCGACAAGGTGCGGGTGTGCCTTCTGATAGGCGATTACGGCAGCCTTGGTCTTTTCACCCATCCAACCGTCGATAGCGCCGGGATTGAGGCCAGCAGTCGTGAGCAGCTCCTGCGCTTCCTTCACAACTGGATCCGGTGGCACCGGCGGAGCCGCCGTCACGTCTTTCGTCACGCCAACGCCGGTATAGAAGCCCTTCTCGAATAGAAGCGCCTCTTCCTTGCGGCGGCGTACGAGGCCGGGCAGTTTCTTGCCTTTCGCAGTGTTGTAATTGCTTGCGAGATGAGCGGCGGCCTTCTTGATCTGGCCCTTGCGCCACAGCTCAGCCCACGTCCAGTTCATCGCGCCGACGCCGAGATTGAACGTCACAGATGCAGCAGCGTCCAGCTCATGCTGTTTGCGATTCTCGGGCGAACCAGCAACGACTGCAGGCACGTACTCGGCAGCAAGAACAGCGTCGAGGATAACATCGCTCTGCGCTGCGGTGATCTTGGTCTTTCCTGGCACAAGCTTCGCAATGCCGATTTTTGCGAGCTCACGACGAACGGAATCGCTGCCCATTGTGAAGCCCGTACCGATCGTCGGAATGCCGACTGGGTCGAGATAGCAGGTAAGTGGATTGCCCTCGTGCAGGCGCACAAAAGCCCTCCCCTGTGTGGAGATTTTGGTGATTGGCATTTGGGAGTCCTTATGGGTGCCGGGTTACGCTACCGGCCAAGCGATGATCACTACGCAGATGGCGCGAGGATTTCCGTTGCGCGTTCGGCGCCGAAAAGTGTTGTGGCGATCTGCAGCAGGAGCGGCCACAGCTCATGGTCACTGCGGTATGAGTTGGCACTTTCGAAGATTTTGCGGGTGCGGATTGGTTGGGTTTCCATAGAGGAAAGCACCTGCGCAACCTCGCCGCCATTGCCATCTTCGCCACCGTCGAGACGCGTCCAGAAATCGACGGCATAAACGGTAGTGACCGGGTCTGTCACAACAGGAGCTTGAAACTCGCCGCCCACCAAAAGCCAGCCGAGTTGCGGTACCGGTTCGCCGGCTTCAACCTCGATCAGCTCGAATTGAGACGGCAGCGAAAGCATGGACACATCGGCGCTGATGCAAACCGCAACCCCGTTCACGACAGCTACCTTGGTCGTTCCCGATGTGTCAGCACCAGCCGCAAACTCGTAAAATAGCCAGCTCCATGCGTAGAGGTCTGCGCCATCTGACTGTCGCTGCCAGAACAAGGCGTTGACAGGCATACCGAACGGTATTTCGTCGGGAACATAGCTTTCCCATACACCGCGATTTTTCATGAGATTACCCTTAAACCTGCGCTACAGTTACCCAATTCCCGCTAACGTCTGTTTGCTGGACGGCGCGATAGGCAACTTCTCGGGCGGCGTAGATGCCATCCGACCTAATTGCCGTAAGGAATGATCCTGACGGAGCTATTGTCCACTGATCAATAACGGTCGTAGCGACACCCTGAGCGCCAAGACGAACTTGCCTGGCTGCGGACGGGACCACATCCATAACCGTTCGTGCTTGCGCCGCCGTGAGGTCCTGCACATCGCCCGTTCCCGTGGCAACACGCCCTTTGATTGTGGCCGTGGCTACGTTAGACAGCAGCGCGTTCGTAACAACGCTATTCGGTGCTGCCTTCAAGACTTTTCCGCTTGTCCCACTGGAAACAACCAGACCATTATCTACCGATGAAGCAGGGCCGGTAACATTGCCTTCAGTGAGGTCCCAAGCGCCCCAAGTCCAGTCAACGCTTGCACTGGCCCGGTTGCCAACTCGCTTGTACGTAACCCCGGTTGTTGTCCGCCAGATTTGGGTGACATGCGTCGAGTATCGCGGGTAAATTTCGACATAACCTGCATGGGTCGCGGGGTTCCCAAGCGGGCCACTCGCATAGCTGCCGGTCGTGGTGTACACACCGCCGACAGTCAGAGTGTTGAAATCGCCGTCCGTTAGTCCAACGCCAGCCGCCGAGGGTGTTGGTATCGTCCCACCAAAGACAGGACCAAGTGAGGCCAACGCCTCAAGCGTGGTGAGCGCCTTGGTCAGAAAACCGCTCGTACCGCTGAAACCAACGAAGGAGTTGGCAACCACCGCTGCGCCGGGACCGGAAAGGTCGCCGTCCATGCGCTTCCATGAACCCCATGAGTTGGCGTTTCTGGCTCGACGCCATACGTTGCCATTGGACGCTCTTATGTATTTCTGTATCGCCCCCGTAGTGGTGCTGTACATGCCGACTGAGAGCATACCTGCTGCCGCTTCGGGAATGCCTGCAGTTCCAGACGTCACGGCATAGTTGCCATTTGTCAGGACCGTATCCGCGTCCGCGATTGCTGGCGACAATTCCCGCAGCCGTGTCGGCAACTGCCCGTTCGGGACTTCCCCCAAGGTACCGTATGCGGCCGAGCTATTGAGAGCGGCAATCAGCGACTTTCCGAGTGGAGATAGATCAGCAAGAGCTGCCGAGCCATTCTCATCAATCGTCAAGGCTTTGTTCGGCACGGCGGTGAGCTGCGATAAACCGTAAAGAATACCACCAGACAAAGAACCGAGAACCCTTCGCATAGCCTCAACGGCTATGACGTCGGGGCTGGTCAGTTCGATCTTGTAAGCCGCATTCGTTTGCGCTGGACCTGGCCAATTATCCTCAAGGGTCAACTGCGTGTTGCTGTCGACCGAAGCGATGATGATTGGCCGTCCGACATGAATGCCAAACTTGTCACCAGCCTTGATTGCCGTCAGTCCACCGACGACAGAAAGCCAGTTCGTGCCGGTACCGGTCACAGTCTTGGAGTTGACTGCAACCGTCGCCGTACCGGTGTTGTAGTAAGCAACGCCCGCCATTATTCGGTTTCTCCGTCGATGGTATCGCCGTCACCGCGCGCAACACGCAGATCGGCTTCGAGGCCGGTGATTTTATCGAGAAGCACTTTGTTCTCTGCATTCTGCATAGCGAGGTGCTGAGCGAGAAACAGATTGCGCTGTTTGAAGAACTCTTCGCGCGCGTTCGCTTCTTGCAGAGCGACCAGAGGGTCAATCTGCATGGTGTTGCCGGTTGTCATGGGATTTCCTTAGCGCTTGAAGGTGGATGCTATCAAAATCGTCCTATCCACCGAACCGATGAACGGACCGCCAGAAACGGTGACTCTGAACGTAGTGGAAGATTGACCGGACGCAGGCGTATAGAGAACGATATCGCTCCCAACGTAGCGGAACCCGCTGGCATCATCCGTCGAGTTGAAGATGCAGAAGTTGCTCACTTCGCCACCGTTGGTGATGTTTTGCGTAACGATCTGGGACTTTCCGTTGACCGTTCCGCCAGATATCAGCTTGCTAACTATATCAAGGCGCACAGTCGGAGATCCTTGGCCGTGACTCACCGTGACATCAAACGTACCAGTGCCAGTTCTCGCGTTGGCGTCGACCCTCGTGATTGCGCCTGGCTCGATGTTAGAGGTTCCAACCTGAAGGTTGCCAACAATGGCGTTCTCAATGTTGACATTTCCCAACTCACCAGACAGCGCCGAAAGGCTGTTGACGCGGACGTCATCCAGGTAAAGCACGCCGCCCTGATAGACGAAGGGTCGCTTCAGGGAAGACGGGTCAGTCCCGAACATCAGGATTTGGTCGGCCTGCATCAGGATGCGCGTTGGCAATGAAGGACTGGAAGGAGCATCCATCATAAATGATGCTGCTCTTGTCGAGCCGTCATTAACTACGGTCACGATGCTAAAACGCGCATCGTATCCCGCTGGGCCTGCACTGGCCTCCCATTTCACTCTAACTTGGGCAGAATTGCCGCCCAGTGCCGCCGTTAGCGTGTCTGTCCGCGTTGCCAGTGCAGATGTTGCATTGGCGACCACAAGTATGTCCGAAGACAAACTTGCCGTCGCGGCGCCAAACTCAACCTCAATCTCGTCCACCCTGCCTGCGAGCGCTTGATTGGCGTCAGCAACGGCTATGACCTGGCTAGTGAGACTTGCGATAGACCCGTTAAAGGATACGCCAAGTTCTTCAACTTTGAGCGCAACAGCGGATGTTGCGCTGACGGCAACCTCGATCTTCTCGTTATAATCAGCGCGAGCGTCGCCAAGCGCCAAAGAAAGACTGCGGCGGATGGACTCGCTGTGCTCCATGCCAGCGGCGGACATTTCCAACTGCGCAGCGATCAGACCCTGAATTTTGTCTTTTGCTGACCTAGCGCTATCGTTCAGCCATGCGAGGCCTTGTTCAATACCACTCAGATCAATGTCGACATAAACATCAAGGTCGGAAAGCAGCACGTTCGGCGTAGTGACCGGGATAAATCCCGACCACAAAACCGGCCTGTCGCCACCTGGTATGTAGCGACCACGAGCAACATAACTCTCGTTCGGCAGAAGGCTCTGCGAGATCAGCATTGAGCCGACTTGCGGCTGGTCGGTACGGCCCTCGCTTACCTTTTCAAGCGTGGCTTGAAGCCGGACCTCATACTCAATGCCAATGACATCATCGAGGCGACCGTCGCTATTATCCCACGTCAGCCGGATGGCAGGTCGCCTATCGTCACCCGCCGCGTCTTTGATTGTGGCCGGTTCAGCGAACCAGTCGACAATCGCCTGCGGCGTCGGTCGAATGACCCCAATCTGCCCGTCAACAGGAGGCTTGAAATCGGCGTTCGTGTTCCAGTCGTAATCGGCTGGATCAACCTCAGTGATGTCGACCATCACATCGAGGTTGGCGCGATCGGCCACGCCATCGAGGCGCATGAGCTTGGCGACGTAGCCGTTACGCTCTGACGTCCACGAGAACACCGTCCCCGGCGTCGCGTAGGCCCAGAAGCGCGGAGGCAGTACAATCGTGTGCCTGCGGAAGCGTCGGGCCTCTTCGAGCGCCGACCTCATCAGCCGCTGCACCTGCTCCGCATACGGAACAAAGTTCAAATCGACGTCGGCCATAAGACGACGGTTACCGTCGATCGCTTCAAGGTCAGTCCGATAGAGCGGCGGCGCAGTCTTTGATACCCAGCCGTCTTGCGGAGAAGGATAGTTAGCCGAAACACCGTTGATAGTGTCTGCCAAACCAAGGAACGGCGTGAATTCCTGCTCTTCAGTGGACAGGATATCATCGTCGGTGAATGCAATAACAGGAGCATCCGGAGCACCAGAATGCAGGTAGTAGACGCCACCAACTTCCGAAATCTTGCCTTGGCAGGCCGTGAGCAACGCCTCAACAGCAGACGTCAGCGGAGCCTCGACCTGGACTTCGCCGCCGCTTCGGTAGGTGTTTACCCATCCAGTCGATTCTAGCGTACCGGCGCGGTGCTTTTCGATCTGGGCAATCCACGCCAAAGCAGGAAGGCGCGCCGCCGCCATGTTCTGCAGGCCGTAGAACCATTGGCCGTTATAGGTTATGCCGCGCAGCAGATTGTAAATCTGTACCGCTGGCAGGAAGTCGCCATCCCCACCCCAAGTTGCCGGATCGGCATAGCGATGAATGCCGACGCCGCCGACAGTGCTGTCGCGCGACGGGTCATAAAGGCGCATGCCTTCAAGGACAAACTTGAAGGACGGCACACCCGAGAACATGTTCTTCGACACGCGCGCCGTGACGATAGCGTAAGCAACTCCTCGCCCGATGCGATCGGGGTTCCACCATCTGTTGCCATTCGATACCGACGTGAACAGGAAGCTATCAGCCGTCGTCTGCGTGCCGTCGTAGAACTTGACCCAGAGGCTGTCCGGATATTCGTTGACGGCATAGCCGCGATCCGTCAGCCCGCCGAGCGTTACGCGCTCGCCATTGACCCAGACTTCAGCAAGGCCACGGATCGGCATATCCGACAGCGCAATGACCTGCGTCAGGTAGGCGTTCGGCGTGTCGCCATCCTGTCCCCACGTGTTGACAAAAACAAGCGAGCCAGCTGTGGCAGTACGACCGAGGATAAAGGAGCGCGAGATATCGCCTCCGCCTTGCAGTGTGCCGTTGATGGAGAAAATCGGGTCTTTGGTTTTGCCAGCGAGCGACTGGGCGAGCAGGCTGACGCCGACGCCTACAGCCGTTTTTAGCAGGAAAGAGCCTACAACACCGAGGCCGCCAATAAAGGTCGACACAGCGGAGAACGCCGCTGCGACCGCGCTGAAAAATGGCATAGTTACCTCAGATTTTCTTGATGTGTCTTACGTCCGACCGGGCATACCCAAGGCCACGCAACGCTCTCGTCATGGCTTCCGGCCTAATGCCCTCCTGCGCGGACATCTGGCAGAATTGGCAGCCCGCCTCTTTTGCCCACCGCTCGTATTCCGTCACGAAGGTATTCAGAGCGCCATTTCGAGTAGCTGGAGTTGCCCATATCAGGAACTCGTCGGCCACCCTTACCGGTGCTATTTGGCTGACGCCGTACTGAGCCATAAACATCGCACTGACGGGGCTTCCCGACACCAGGCAGAGCTTATTGTTACCGGAGATGAAGTCTGCCACCGTTACGCTGAAATGCTCGGCGCTGAACGGGAATGGAAAGTCGTGCGACTTATGGAATTGCTTGGCCAAGGCAACAATTGCGGGGATATCCCTGACAGACGCTCGCCTGACGTCCATCAGAAGATTCCTAAAAACTTTTTCCGCTTCGGCTGCGTCGCGACCTTGCCCTTTTCAGAGCCCCAGAAGAACTCCCACTCGGACGAGGTGTCAGCATCGGTGTAGAATGCATCACCGGCCTGTCGCAGCACCTGTGTGGCGTGGCTTCGTGTTGACGGATTGGAGCGTGTCATCTCCTGCGTGTGGCTGGCGCAAACCATCGTCACGCTTCCCTCTTCGTTCTCAGAGGGTGTGTTGATCGTAATGGTATCGACGAAGCCAACAAAGCGGCATTCGGCCGGCGCGACCATCTGCCGACTGTCCGGATCAAATAGGCCTCGGTAAATCTCGACACGTGCCTGCTTGCAATCGTACTGCCGTACCAGCGTCTGGACGTGCTCGCTCACCTGTGACAGGCGGATGTTGACGTTCTGAACCGACAGGTTGGCAACCAGAGGAATGTCATCGATCTGAACAAGAGTGCCGGAGCCATACCAGTCACGCGTAACCGGCAGGCCCGTATCCGGGTGCACGATGGCTGCCGACACATTGCCGACGTCCGACCACATGCCATCGGTGACCGGCGCACCAGTTGCTCGGTCACGCGCGACAAACCAGAGGAAGTCACGCGCCACCAGCTGCCGCGCCTCAAGCGCAGCAAGGTTTTCTGCTGAGATGTTTCTCATGATACCCCTTAGCGGGCTTCAATCGCCTGAAACGTGACCGTGCCGCGACCCGTTGCCATGTCGGCAGTTGTGGAAATTGAGCCAGGCACGATCGCCATGATGCAGGAAGGCTTGACCAGCGTAGCGGCGACAGGCGCCACCACCCCCGGCCACAGATGCGGGCGAACCTCAAACTGCGTTGTCACGCCGCTGCCACTGGCCGTCACGGGTTCCATGACCATGTGCAGGTCTTTGTCGCCGATCTGGATGTAATCGCCGACTGAGACCTTGTAGCCAGCTGGCAGGCCCGAGAGAGAAATAGCCTTGCGGTTACTCGCAATCGTGGCCACCTGCCCCACGCCACTGAACGCACCGCCGGTTGGCCAGCTGCCGTTCGGATAGGCAACCGGAAAACATCGCGATTTCGGGAAGGCGCGGAAGGTCTTAAGCCCGTTTTCCAAGCTCGTGAGTCGCGCACGCCAATAGTCAAGTTCGTTCGGCTTCATCGAGCGCGACTGCGCCGTCATCTGCCAGAGCGGAGAGCCAAGGTCTTTGACGACGGTCTGCCCCCCTGCCGTGCGCGACTGTTCTTGCCGCCAAAGCAACTGAAAGTCGGTCGACCAGCCTGGGAACTCGTCGAAAAACGAAGTTGGGAGCGGGTATGTGATTGTCATTGTGGATTCCGCCGTTTGGGGACGCAAAGGAACAAAGGCCGCAACCGCGCATTTTCCCGCAGCAATCAACCACCGGAGGAACCCATGAAAACGCTTGCGGAAATTTTTGAGCACACGTTGCAGGACGTCTATTACGCCGAGAATGCGATCACGAAGGCTTTGCCAAAGGTCGCTAAAGCCGCAAAAAGCGCCGACCTGAAGAAGGCCGCCGAAGATCACCTCGCGGAGACGAAGGATCAGATCAAGAAGCTCGATCAGGTCTTCAAGTCCATCGGCAAAAAGGCGTCAGGCGAAAAATGCGATGCCATCGAGGGCTTGATCAAGGAGGCCGATGGCCTGATGGAAGAAGCCGAGGGAACCGCGCTCGACGCAGGCCTCCTTGCCGCTTGCCAGGCCGTAGAGCATTATGAAATCGCCCGTTACGGGTCGCTGCGCGAATGGGCTAAGGATCTCGGCCACGATGAAGCACACAAAATCCTGAGCGAAATCCTCGATCAGGAGAAGGCCACCAACAACAAGCTGACGAACCTCGCCGTTACGTCAATTAACAAGACGTCGGCTGCGAAGAAAGCGGCGTAAGTAAAGAGGCCTCCCTAATCGGGAGGCCTTTTCTTATACACTTTGCCTGCTTCACACGGCTTCAGCAGAGGTCCACGAATTTCGCCAAAAGTGCCTTGACGCGGGCCCGGCCCATTTCGCTGATTTCCTTCAGGGATCTCTCGCTGAGGTCCTCGCCGCGCAATTGGATCACAATCTCTGCGGTTTCGTAGACATCGGCGTTTTCATCCAAAGCTCTCGCATCGAAAGTCAGGTGATACCAGTTCTCGTCAACCTGCTCTATCGACTCAAATTTTACTCCGCTTTCGTCATGTGTATTATCTTCGTCCATCATCGTCTCCATGGGTGAGAATCGCGTCACATTAGAGTTGTTCGCGCCCATCACCGCAACTTAATGTTTTTACCTGGTGCATCGCGAACAGTGCTGAGGATGGTTGCCTTCAGGTCGCGTTGTGTACGCTGAAGGCTCGCATCAATTCTTGCAACTGCCGCTGCGTCAGCGCCTCGCGCATCAATGACTGGTGCGTAATTGATGACGGAAGCTTGGCTCGCGCCGCCCATCGACCTCAAACTCGGCACGCTTGGCACCGAAATCCCCACCGGCCCGCCGTTGGCGTAGCCTTTGAGATTGCGGCGCATGGCTTCCATCGCTCCAGGACCGCCGGCAGCCTTAACTGCCGCCTGATCAAAGACGTATTCGCCTTTGTGCACGACGCCCGCAGGCTGGTACTTTCCGCCGTCGCCGGTGTAGCCGCCGTCGGAGAAGCCGGGTCTCGCGATAGGAACCGGCCCCGTCATTGGAAGAGAAGAAAACCCGCCACCACCAAACAGGCCGAGGAAGCTACTCAGGAGACCGCCACCGCCACCCGCTGCGCTGTTTACCTTGAACAAGCTGGCGAGCACATCGTCGAGAAGCGCATCTGCAATGCGGCTTAGCGCGCCAGCAAATGCGTCCGCGGCACTCTCGCCATGAATCAGGTCGTCGATAAAGCCACGCGTCGCATCTCTCGCGACGTTATTCCATTCATTCAGCTTCTGCTGTTGCTCTTGCGCTTGCCTAAGCGCCTCAGACTGCCGCGCGTATGCCGCAGATTCCTGCTCGATTGCGGCAATCTTGTCGGGCGAAAGCGTGATGCTTTCCAGATCCTTCTCGCCCTTCTTGCGTGCCTCTTCTCGAAGGTCAGCGAGTGCCCTTTGCTCTAGGTCAAGAGCAGTGCGGCGCTTGGTCTGAGCCTCGTTGGACAGGCCTATTAGGCTCATCTCCTGGCGAAGCGCTTCGGTTCGATCGCGAACTGCCTGAAGGTCTTCAGCGAAGCGATCGGATGCGGTCTTTTGCGGAGTTCTCGCCCGCTTTGGTGCACCAAACCCTCTATTTTTGTCCGTATCCAGGTCAGATGGGCGGCGTTCTGGTGTGGGGCCATTATCCGGTAGAGGAAACTGCGTTCCTTGGATGGTGGCATCAGCGCCGAATTGAGAGTCCTGCTGGCCTGCTCCGCGCCACGTCCTTGGATCGTTTATCCTGGAGGTCGCGACGGAGGTAACCTCATTGACCTTTTGAACGCTATCCGCAGCGGTCAGCGCGGCCGCCGACAGTGTGGAGAAGTATTTCGCGAATTCAGCGAGCGCCGGAATGCCAGTGCTGTTGATTGCCGCACTTAGGGCGGCCTGCACTCGGTCGACATCTTCAGTCTGCGCCTTGCCTTCTTCGGCAGCCTTCGCAAAGTCATTGAATGCCGACTGGAGGTTCTTGATAACGTCAGCTTCTTCACCGGCCGACTGCAGCTGCGAAACCAGGTCAGCAATCGTAGCGCGCGTGCTTTCGACTTCCTTGCGGACGTCGGCAAGCGTACTCGTGTTTACGATGTCTGCGCCCTTGGTGAGGTCGGCGTTGTCCTGCGCACGCTTCAACTGATCAGCGTAATCGCGCAAGGCAGGCACTGCATCGCCCCACCGCTCGGCTACGGCAGCAATCAGCGCAGCCTGCTCTTTGAGCACCTCGGCGGACTTATCGCCTTCGCTCATTATGGTGGAAAAGTACTGAAATGCCGCCGTACCAGCGGCAATGACACCGATTGTCACCAAAGACAGCGGAGATATTACGGAAGCAAAAGCGGCTGCAAGACCTTGCCCAACCCCCTGCCCGCTATCCTTTATCTGCTGTAGAACGGCCGAAAGCTGCGTGCCTTGCTGCAAAGCGATCTGGATAGGCGACATGCCCATCGCTGCCGTTACGCCGATGTCCTGAAACTGGGCGGCGATGTTCGCTGTGTTGAAGCTGTTGCCGCTACTCGTTGTAACTGTAGCCTTCAGTGCGGCGTTACGGCCTTTGATGGCTGCAGTCGACGCAAGGGCGGCCTGTCGCTCTCGTTGAATTGCCGAGGCCATCTCATTAGCAGAAATGGCGCCGGCAGCATGTGCCTGCCGGATCTCGGCGACGGCGTTTTTATAATTCGAAATGGTAGCGAACAACGGACTGTATTTGGTGCGGAGGCGATCAAGCTCTTTCTGCTGATCAGCGAGAACCCCGTTCCATTCTTTTGCTGCCGTCGTCCCAATACCCACCATACTGTTGATGCGATCCTGCATCGACGTGGTGAGCGAATTGTTGATCGATTTCCCAGTCGCGGCAAAACGTTTCTCGATGCCACTGGATGCCGCGCCTACGTCCGACACCAGCCTGTTTAGGGCACGCTTTACGGTTGCAAGGTCGGTGCTGATTGAGATAATCAGATCATCACTATTATTACCGGCCAAGTCGGTGTCCTAACGTGAAAAGGCCCGCCAGGAGCGAGCCGAAAGGGATGGATATGCCCAAGTGCAAACGGTGCGGTTCGGACTATTATCTGGGCGGTAAGGACGGTCACTGCGTTGACTGCGAGGAAGTGCTCGCGAAGAGCGATGGCGACGCAAAAAAGCAGTCAATTATCATGACGACTTCAATTGACGTGCCAAATCGGCAGGTCGAGAGCGTCATATCGATAGTCGCGTCGGAAGCCGCCTTGGGCATGAGCGTTTTCAAAGACGTGGCCAATAATTGGCGGGATTTTGTGGGTGGTCGGGCGAACGCTTCCCAAGCCTCACTAAAGGAGGCACGTCTCGCATGTTTGGATGGCCTTAGGTCAGAAGCCTTTGAGGTCGGAGCGGACGCCGTAATCTCTGTTGACCTGGATTACAATCAACTGGCGACCGGCGGCACCGGAGGCATACTCTTTGTCGCGGCGACGGGTACGGCGGTTAAGCTGAAGCCAGCATAATATCTTTGGGGGTACGATGAAAATATCGGTGGCAATGGCGGCTTCAATGGTCGCGGTCCTTACGGGCTGCACCAAAATGGAGCAGTACTATCCAAACGGACAAGTCGTTGAGATCGACGGCATTGAATTTTCCGTCTCCCCTATGGGCAACAAGGCTGGCTCCTACAAGGCGATGCCGAACAATCCAAAAGACCAGTCATTCCTGATGCTCGATCCGATGGTTTGGGTTCGGAACACTAAAGCGATCGAAAAGGCCACCGGATGCAGCGTCTATCGCGAAAGCGTGAAGAATCATGAGAACACGACTTTCGCCGCGGTAGACTGCTCAGCTAAGCCGAACCCGGCTTAGCCTAACCACCATACGTCTTGATCAATTCATCCATCTCTTCGTCAGATGGTGGAGCGACAGACTTTTTGGTGCCGTTTGCTTCAGCCTTGCCTTTCACCGCGAGAGTGAACTCGGTCAAGCTGGACGACCAGAATATTCCGGGTGTCCATCCAAGGCCGCCAAAAGCGATCTTTTGCCAGTCGCGCCAGGGGAACGGTTCTTCTATGCCGCCTTTTGAGCGGCTTCCCCGTTTCCCTCGTCTTCCTCATCAAAATGATGGGACAACGCCTCAGAGATCGCCTTGGCAACAGCGCCGAAGTGCTTCAGCTTCAATGCGCCAATTGCCTTCACCTTGTCGCCCCGCACGGTAAGCAGATCGAGCGCGGCCACTGTGGCGGCCGGCTCGACGCCGGAAAGGCGAAGGAACAAATCGGACATGCTCTTGCAAGAGAGACGCGTAGACACGGCAGTAAGTCCGCCCATCTCCGCGACGATGACCAGCGGTTCCTTGCCGACCCACAGGCCGACCTCACCGCGAGCTCCGTTCACTTCCAACGGAAAAGGCTTTTCAGCATCAGCCAAATTACACCTCCGCAACAAACGTCAGAACGCCAGCGGCGACGAACGTGGCAGTGAATTCCATGTTGCCTTCCATCTCGCCGCTGAACTCGAATTCAGAAACGAACCAAGGGCCGGTGTAAGTTCCGAGGCCAGGCACGATCACCTTGGCATTGAACTTCGTGGCATCGTTGACGTGCGTCATGAACGCGGTGTTGGAAGCGCTCTTAACGAACTTGCCGGAACCAGAGAACGTACGGTTCTTGATGCCCGGCTCTGCCGTTTTCTGCGGCGTGTTTTCGGGATTGACGCAGTCCGTGATAGTCGTGTCGACTTCATTTGCGGACATATTGAAGCTGCGGGTCGTCAGACCGCACAGGTTCGAAAAGACTTCAGGAGTTTCGCCGTCACCAATCTGGATGAGCAGCGTACGACCAATCTGTTGACCGTCGGCCATTTGTAAACCTCAAAAACTAGGGGTTGGTGGCCAATCAGGCCGGTGTCTCGACGCGCGCAACGAACTCGACGACGCCATGCGTCGTAACTTCATCCGGGTCTTTGAAATGACGGGTGTCTTGCCGAGTAATCGATATCAATCGATGCGAGGGCAGCACTAAGGGCGCCTCATCCAGAGCCTCGACGACCTCGTGAATGATTTCCTTGAGCTCCTTGAAGCCGCCTGAGTATTGCGACCAAACGTGGATCGTCACATAGATGAGGTTCGACTTCAGACAGTCGACATCATCCCTGATGACTTGGCTTTCCCCGTATTCGACGTATGGAAACGGTGCGTTGGTCGGCGGTCTGTCATAAATCCTTTGGGCCACCTTCGACGTCAGACCGGCTCGCGCCTTCAGCCTGGCAACGATGGCACCCTGCAATTCGAGATCTGGGTTGGCCATTACTTTTTCATGGCCTCCCTCACGCCTCGCCAGACGGCGTCGTTGATCCGCTTTTTCGCCTTAGCCCTGAACGCGCGCCATGTCGGGAAAATATGCGGTTGCGCCCGCGTGCCAGGGTGCATCTTTGCGCCTGCCGCCTGTTTCTTGCCGGCAACCGTACCGCCACCCTTCGCAACGTTATGCGGCCGCGTTCCGAACTCCAAAAAGTGCCAGATCCACGCGGCGAAAACGCCCGTCGCATCCGGATCTTTGCTGGCCGTTGCACCGACTAGCGCCTTTGCGCTCGGCCGGTCAGAAATCTTGCCGCCCTGTATCGAAGCAGCGTAGTCGCCAGCAGTTGCGCTGTTGCTTATCGGCGCTCGGTCGGAGATTTTATCGGCGGCTTCGGTAGCAATCTGAAGTTTCGCTTCGGCGGCGTATTTGTTGGCGAGCGGAGCGACCTGATTGAGCTTTTTTGTCAGCGCCTCGCGGCCCAGAACCTTTGCCTTGATCACGACGCCTCCCCCTGCACCACAAGCAGCTCGATCCACTGGTTGCGCTCGTCGATGTTGACCCCAGCCTTCATCGCGTAGAGCACACCGGTGCGCTTGTTGCGCGCCCTCCACGCTGGCGTGATGGTGCGCGTGCGTTCGTTGCTGCGGACGGTCATGGTGAAGGGCTGGACGCCTTGCAGGCGGCTGGCGATGACAGTCGCACTGCCGACACGCGGTTCAAGCCTGGCTGGCTCCTCGAATTGCTCCGCGAACCCGACCACAACACCGCCATACCCATCGTCGCCCTCAACCTCGGCCTCAAAGCCGATGCGCTCACTCAGCGAGCCTGCGCCCGCCCTCTTGCGTTTTGGCATTCGGTCGATCCTTGGTGGGTTCGGCAGCCCGAGCCGCTATCGCAGCCGCGGCGCACTTGCGCGTGACGTTGTAGAGGCCCGGCTGATAGGCGATGGTGAAGCTTGGCTGGCGCCAGTCGAACGGTTCATGGAAGCGGAGCCACATAGTCGTCCGCCACTGTTCGCCAGACACGCCACGGCGCCAAAAGCATCCGCACTGCACGCGGAAGGACTGCGTCGCCCGTTGCCTTGGGGTCAGGCTCGCGCACCTCGTAGAGGTCTCCTGTCACAAGAAGGATCGCCGACACGATTGCGGGCGTTGCCTCAATGCCATCAGCAGCCGTAGGCGTTTCACCGGCAGCTACGACTTCGCGATCAAGATGTTGCGCCACGATGCTTTCAGCAGCGTCGCGATATAGGCCGATCTCCGTATCTTCATCTTCATGAAAGACACGGAGATGCTTCTTGACGGTTTCGAGATCGACGATCGCCATATCAGGCAGCCACTACTGCGGACGTGGGCGCGCTTGTGACCGGCACACTGCCCTTGTCATTTGTGGCTGTGACGCGAACCGTGATGGCCTTACCAACGTCACCCACAACGGGAACGTAAGTCGCGGCCGTAGCGCCAGAAATCGCGACGCCATCAGCAAACCACTGCCGGGCGTAAGTCGGGGAGCCAGACCATGTGCCTGTGGTCGATGTCAGCGTCTGGCCGACCTGAGCCGTGCCCGTGATGGCAGGTGCAACAGAATTCACCGGCGAGCCGATACCGTTGACGATACCGGCGCCGATATAGGACGCGACCCTGCGCTTACGAACCTTCGTTGACAGCATCGGGTTTGTCCTTCTTCTTCGTCGAGCGAGCAGAGGAGATCACCGGCTTGTCATCTGATTCATCCGCGGCGTCGTCTTCAACGGCTGCCTTTGCCTCGCCGACGATGTCGACCAGCCCCTGCGCCTCGAGCTGCTTTGCCTCGCCTGCCTCGACCTTGAACGGATCGCTCTTTTTAGTCTTCAGTTCTTTGCCAACGGCGAACGTGCGCTTGGCCTTCACTTCCAGAAAATCGGTCATGCTCATTCCCTTTCAAGGAAGGGGAGCCGAAGCTCCCCTTAGTTCAATCAGGCGCCTTCGACATCGCCAGTCACAAAGGACTCGGGGCGATAGACTGCGAATGCCAGGCGCTCTTCAGCGCGGATCGTGAACATGTTCTTCTCGAAGTCGTCGACGTTCTCGCTGGACAACAGAACCTCGATTTCCATGCGGTCGAAGATCTGGGCTGCGAAGCTGAACGCGCCGGTGAGGAACTCGCCTGCGGCCATGGCCTGCGTCGAAACCACCGGCAGGTTCCAGAGCGTCGGAGTGAGCGAGCCCTGCGGATTGCCGATGATGTAGTTGCCGCCGGCGTCCTTGGTCAGCTCGATCTTCGCCCAGTCGATCGGGTTCAGAACGAACGCGGTCGCCGGATACTCAGCGAGAACGACCTGCAGAACAGCCAGACGGAGACGGTCGATGCCTGTTTCGTCTGCGGCAGCGAATGCCGGGTTGAATGCGGTTGCCTGCGGAACCAGACCGTGGATGTTCTGGCCGGTGCCAGAGCCATTCAACAGCTGATTTTCCTCGGCGAAACGGAGACCGTAGCGAGCGCGGCCGTCGATGTAGGAGCGAAGCGCAGGCGCGTCGTCCAGGATCTGACGGGAGGCCTTGAAGAGGTGCGCGATTGTGCGGACCGGCGCGGACGTCATGTCGAACGTCAGATCCGAATAAGGCTTCGCAGTCGTTTCAGCGACCGGTGCAGCGTTGTTCGTGTAGCCGGTTTCCTTGACGTATTCGATCGAGCTCGAAGCAGTCTGGCCGGGCAGAACCAGGTCGCGGATCGTCAGCTGGCGCTCAGGCAGACCAAAGATACCAGGAACGCGCGCGCCGGGAACCAGAGAGGTACCCTGAGATCGGCCGGCGCCGACAGTGGTATTGGCCGAGGTGATGGCAGCGCGGTCGGCCTTGACGCGGATGGATCCACGAGAAGCGCCGGTGAGCATACCAGCCTTAAACTCAGAGGAATCGATGACGAGGTCACCGAGGGACTTTTGCTCGTCTTCGCCGTTTTCCCGCTCACGCGCGGCGCGCTTCTCCATCTCGCCGAGGCGGGTCGTAACGTCGCCAAGTTCAGACAGAGCCTTGTCGGTCTTTTCCTTCAGCTCCGCCGAAACTTCGCCGTTGGCGGCAAGCTTCGAGGTGAAGTCGGTGGCGAGATTGCCCACCTGCTCCTTGATGGATGCGAGGGAGGCGCCAAGTTCGCCAATTTTTTCTGCAAGTTCGGCCATGAGTGGCTCCTTATTGAATGAGGGGTGTTTTTGCTTCGGCCAAAAGCCGTTCAATGGCTGCCAAAGCAGCAGCATCCGTCTCGACGTCAGGAGCCCCCTGACCATCCTTGAGGTAGAGCCGAGCGGCCCGCTCTGCCTCAGAGCCCGACAACCCCATCAGTCCCCTGATGCCGTTTTCGAACTCGCGTTTTGTGATTTGCTCGCCGGCGGACATCTTCGCAACCAGCGTCTGTGCGGCCTCAGCCTTCGCGGCGTTCGCGGCCTTGATGCGCTTTACCGGCGCAGGTTCCGCGTCCGCGCCGTAGCGGGCCAAGGTCTCGTCAAGCGTGGCAATTCGGTCGACCATGCCGCGGTCCATGAGCGCTTCTGCGTAAAACACGCGCCCCTGACCGTAGCCGTCCTCAACCTTACTGACCGTCACACCGCGCCCTTCGGCGACAGCTGCGACAAAGCGATTGTAAGAGCGGTTCACGCCATCCTGGACGTGGGCCAAGGTATCCTTGCCAAGCGCCTCGGTTTCGTTGCCCTCGACCTTGTGCTTGCCGGCTGAAATGTATGTGCGCTTTATGCCTCGCTGCTCAAGAGCGGCGGATAGGTCATCATGGGCGGTGTAAACGCCGATCGAACCCGCGCGCCCGGAAGGCGTGACGACAATTTCGTCGGTCGACGCCGCGATCCAGTAAGCCGCGCTCGCTGCCAAGCTGTTGACCTGAGCAATGATCGGCTTCTCGCCGCCGCGTAGCTTGCGGATCTCCGTTGCGAGCTCATCGGTGCCAGGTACCGTGCCGCCTGGGCTGTCGATGTCGAGAACGACGGCCTTGATGTCCGCGTTCGAAAGCGCCTTGTGCAGCGTTTTCTTGATGCCAGCATAGGAAGTGCCCCCGCTCATCGCGGAAAAAACATCCATTTTGTCGGCCAAGACCCCGTAAACCGGGATTACTGCCACGCTGCCGGACGTTTCTGCAATTTCCTTGGCGCGCGCATCGTCGATCGATGCGGCGAACTCGGACGAAAACAGCTTCTCACCTTCGGCCCGCGCCACCAAAACATCAGCCAAAACGCCCAGTTTTTCGCGCTGAATAGCCCAAGGCTCGGCCAAAAAGGCCGAAATCAGGTGTTCAAACTTCATGATTTTCCCTTATGCAGCGCGCGCTGCTGGCGTTGGCGCCGGAGTTTCGGTCTTGCCCAGCGTATCGAGGCGCGTCATCGTGCCGTTCACGATGGCCTTGTTGCCGCCGTCTACTGGCGCCTTGTCTTCGTACGAGCGAGCCTCATCGACGAGGTAAATGCCGTTCGTGACCATCTTCGACAGGAATTCCGCCCGCGCCGTGCTGTCGCCGCGCAAGAGTTCTTCCATGTTGAATTTCACCTTCGTAGTCTTCCTGGTCTTTGCGTCCAGCAAGTCACGATAGATTGCCGCTTCGATGCGCTTGAGCATCGGCCGCATGCAGGTCTTGGTGAATTGGAGGATCAGCTGCTCGATGCCGCTGCCCCAGGTCGTGGTGCCGTTTGCCGCGTGACCAATCATCACGGGAGGAACGCCGAAAATGCGGCAGATCTGCTCAACGCTGTACTGCCGGGCCTCAAGGAACTGAGCATCTTTAGGGTTGATCGACATCGGATACGGCTTGAAGCCAGCCTCCAATACCGTCACCCCACCAGCCTTCTCCGCACCGGCGAATTGCGTCAGCGTGTCGGATATCTGCTTGCGCTGATCTGCTTTGAGAATTTGGTCAGAGCTGACAATGAGCGAAGAAAGCAGGCCGTTCTTGAACATGCGGCCGGCGACCTTCTCGCCCGCCAATGCACTCCCGACCGTATTGCGCACCACACCGATCGGCGACATGCCGCGATCACAGCCAGGCAAACGGACGCCGCGGACGTGAAACATCTTGCCTTCTGGCACTCGGCGCTTTTTGCCGTCTTCCGTCACCTCGTAGTAGCGCGTGTTCCGCCCATCTTTGGAGCGACACACGTCCACGTTCAAAGGGTGAAGCGGATTAAGTGCAACGAGGCGCTCGCCGTTCATCTTCTTTTCGGCGAAGAAATTGCCGTCGAGCAGCAGGCACATCGCCGCCATCGACCAGAACTCTGGCGCAGTGTCGTCCATGTTCGGCATGTCGTGCAGAAGCTCGTATAGCGGAGCGTTCTTATCGACCGTGACGCCGTCCTCGCCGTAAACGATGCAAGGAAGCGTTCCGGCCGCGTTTTGCACTAAGTTGACGCATGCCCAAACCGCATCAAGCGAAAGGGCGCTCTCAATCGTGACTGTCTCCCCGGACGTGGTGCCGAGGCCGAAGAAGCCTCGCCAGAACTCGCCGTCGGTGAGCTTGATAGGCCTTCCGACCCATCTCTCAAAAAAGCCCATCAGGCCTCACCACTAGGTTGCCCGTCACCAGGTGACAGAAATGATATTGTTGACGAAGTCGTCCAAGTCACCGCTGTCGCCGCCCTCGTAGGTGCCAGCCATCGCCGTTGCCATTGCCAAGGCGACCGCGCCGTCGATGCGGCGTTCGCGGTTGTGTTTGACGAGCTTTCGATTGCCGGCAGGATCCGCTTTGACGGTGGCATTCATCATGCACATCGTCAGCACTGGATGGTCGCCGTGGGCCAGATTGCCATTCAGGATGATGCTTTCTAGCTCGCGGAGAGCTGGCGACATCGACTGAAACCCTTGCCCAAAAGGCTGGAAAACAGCGTCATCGCCTTCGAGCTGATCATCAGTAAAGCCAGCCTTTTGCAGCCATGGCTTCAGATGTCGGAAGTTCCATCGGTCGAACGCGATCTTGCGGATATCCATCTCTTCGAAGCGGTCTCGCAGGTAATGCGCGACAAACTCGTAGTCGACAGTTCTGCCTGGGGCGGCTTCGAGATGCCCATCTTTATGCCACACATCGTACGGCACGCGGTCGGCTTTTGCCTTCGCGCGTATCCCGTCGCCGGGCAGCCAGAACGTCGGCTTTACGTGCCAGGTGGTCTTTCCGTCCTGCTCTTTCGGCGCCATGAGCACCAGAGCAGTCAAGTCGCTCACCTCAGAAAGGTCGAGCCCACCAAACACAGGGAGACCATCAAAGTCCACAACTCGAGCGTTACACGCTCGCCAAATAGCCGGAGACACAAACGGTGCATTGGCATCGATCCTTTGGTTGAGATGGAGCCAACGGAAGCTGGCCTCCTCAGTCGGCATACGTGCCGCGCGCTCAGCGTCGTCGCGAACCGATGAAACGGACTTGAACTTGCCAAGCGCAGGGTTCGCGGCCTGCCACGCTTCCTCGTCGAGGACGTCGCAATCAGCCGGAGCCGTGTAAAGGTGCGAAACCGTTCGTGGTGCTTTTGATGTCTCGGCATCGTCCAGCCATCGCGAAAAGAGGTCGCCGTCAGTCGCTGCCTGCGTCGAGATAGCGAAGATCATCGCCTTATCGCCGTAAGCGCCTTGCGACGTCACGATCGCTTCGACGAAGTCGTCGTGCGGGCCTTTGATCTGGCCGACCTCGTCGAGGATGGCGACCAGTGGCGACCCACCGTGCGCGCTCTTGGCTTCCGCCGAGCTGGCTTGATATTCAACTGCTTTGCTCAAGCCAACGATGGTTTTACTGGACGGCACAAGCCTGTATTTTTTGTTGAGCTCAGGAGACAGCAGAAGCATCTTGCTGGCGTAATTGTAGACCTCTGCCGCTTGTTTGCGCGACCGAGCACCTGACATCATACGACTGTTTGGAAACGCCTCCGGGCCCACGATATGAGCTAACAGAAGACATGCTATTGTTGCCGTCTTTGAATTCTTACGTGCAATCGACAGGTAAGCCCTGCCCGTTCCGTGGGGGTTGTCGTAGACCGCCAGGATGAAGCACTCTTGAAAGTCAAGAAGCCTGATAGGTTGGCCGACGAGATCCCCCTCCGGGACAACCAAAAAGCCCTCGATAAATCGGCATACCTTTTCGCCTCTCGTAAGCTCGCTGACCGGAAGTCTGCGCCAGTCCCGCCTTAGTGGGGTGGGACCGCTCTTAATCGCCTCCAAAACACTTGGCGGCCAACTCAGATTTTGGCCGTTCATCATCCGCCCTCAAAGGGCAAGCGCGCCATTCAAAGGAGGCTTGTCCTGCTGTTCTTCTTTTTGTTGTTTTCGTCGGCCCACATTGGGCGTAGGTTCGAAAGCTGGTTGAGCGCTACGACGTCCTCCAAGTTTCGGGCCGAACTTGCAGGAACGATGTGATCAACCTGCCATGCACTCATGTTGTGCCATCCCATACCCGAGTGAAATTGGCGCTCGACATGACGAACAAAGTCATCGACGGTATAACCGAGTTGTTCGAACGTCTTGGAAGTCTTGATCGCCCCAACCCTGGCGAGGGCGTGCCGGTGCAACCTGCTTAAGCGGGCCTGCATTGCAGATCTGGGATCGGACTTTCGTCGCTGCCGCTGTCTGGTTCTGTTCTCCAGCACCCTTGCGAACCGCTCATCATCCGGAAGAGATCGTGAACGCAGTATCTCAGCAGCAACCTCCTTTTGCAGGCACCCACAGGACTTGGTCAGATGTGGAGAAGAGGTGGTAGTGGTGTTTCCACAGTCGCAAACAGCTTCCCATATTTTGTGCCTATGAACAGTTTCGCCTACACATTTGGTGAACGTCAAGCGGCCGTTTTTCGTCCCGGATCGGTCTTTGAAGCGAGTGCCATTGCCAGTTTTGCTATCCACACCTTTCGGCAAACGAAACTCCTACGCAAGCAAATCGCTATCTGATCTGACGCCTGCCTCGATCTCCTTGGCTTGGTCTCGCCGCTTAGCCGCGTCCCTCGCCTCGCCTTGTACGGCGCGCGCATGCAGCGCCAGTGATCGGCGAAACGAAAGGATGGAAGAAGCGTGCATCTGGACGACGGATTTCCGTGGGTTGGCTACGGGCGTCCCTTTTTCCGTAACGGCGACCGAGCCCTCAGTACGGAGCAGGTCCTGCTCCCTCACGAGGTCGGCCATAGTGCGGGCGAGCATTGCGGCAATCTCAAGCTGGTGCGCCGACCAGTCGGCGCGCGCGTATTCGGCAATGACATTCTTGAAAAATGGGACGTCGCCGTCGTCGAGCGGCACGTTTTCAGGAAACTGGATCTCCTCAGAAGCCACAGAGGCAATCCTCACGGCTTCATCAACGCTGTCGACGCGGCTTTTCTTATCAGACATGCGGAATCCCCTCGCGCACGCGCGCTTGCGCACGCGCTAGGCAAAAATCTGTGTTTGCATTTGAATTGCGTTACCCCGGCGGTCCTTGGCCGGGTCGACCGTCGACTTTTCGACCACCCCCCCGGTCGGGCAAAACCATCCATTATGTCACGGATCGAGAAAATTGTCAAGCATAAAATGTGATTTTATTAAATAAAATCAACAATTTTTCGACATTTCTTCAACCATCACATCATCTCGATAGGATATCCATCAACGCCAATGACCACCGCCTGCTGGCCTCGCTCGAGGCGAGCCTTCAGCTTGTCGTGGCATGGAGCGCAAAGTGATTGCAGGTTGCTCGGGTCGTAGAACAAAGCCTCGTCGCCCTTGTGCGGCTTGACGTGGTCACACACTCTGGCCTCCGTCACATCCTCGACAGCTAGGCAGAACCGACATAGCGGCTCGGCAGCAAGCTGCGCCTCACGTAAGCGCTGCCATCGTGCAGTCTTATACATACGGCGGTAGAGAGCAGCTTCGGTTGAACGGCCGTAGAGTTTGGTCATTGCGCCACACCCTTATGACGTGCATTCTGACTAAGCGCGCAAGGATAAATTGGGAGTGTCAAGTTGGCAGAAGATCATCTGGATAAAGAAATAAGCGTCGGAGCCTCACTCACCGAAAGTGGTGTAGAGGCTAAGGCGAACTCAAGAACGTTGGCCGCGCTTGATCGATTAGGGGGAAACCTTGTCGAATTCGGGAACGTGTATCTCGAAAAAGGACTTTCCAGGAAAAGAGCCACTATTGAAGGCGAGAAGCAAATTATCGCGGCGGTGGCGGCAAAGGCGGTTGAGGTCATCGGAAGCGATAACGCCTTTGCCGCGAGAGCGATTGCGGCCCACTTCGGGGAAGCGGCGCGAAAACAACTTAATAAAGACGGTGTGCTAGAAAAAGCCCTTGAAGACTTGCGGCACGCACCCCCTAGTCCTGAAGATGCAGGCACGGGTCCGGACACATTGGCTGATGAGTTCGTAACTCGAATAGAGCATTACTCATCTGAGGCAACCACTGAAGAACTGCGCGAACGATGGGGACGCGTTCTAGCTGCTGAAATTAGACGGCCTGGCACATTCTCAAGGGGCGTTCTCCGCGCCATAGACGAATTAGACGCCGATGCAGCTAGAATTTTCGAACAGGTCTGTCAGAATCGCATCAGAAGAAGTCTCCCTAAAACTTTGACCGGAGAACTAAGTTTCAACACCGTTGCAAAGCTTGTGGAAGCGGGTTTATTGCTTGACCCTGGCACCGGGCATACTCTTAGTTTCTCCGAAAAATCGGACTCTGAAGGCAAAAAAGTTTGGTTTCTTAACCTCGGAAATTTTGGTGTTTCCTTCGACGCAGACAAAAGTCTAGTACTTATCGGTAGCGATCCTATCGGTGTGGACGGCAACGTTCCATATATCAAGGTCTATGTCCTCACTGAGGTGGGACACGCTGTAAGCTCGATTTTACCTGACCATTCTGATGCCGCAGCAAAAAGGCTCATTGCATCGATTGTAAAGTTTTACCCCGACGTCTCCGTTTACTTTCAAAATAAGGCCACGAACACATATCGATATCTTGACCCATCATCGTTCGTGGATGCCCAATAGGCATTATGCGCAGAAGCCCAACATATTTTTGGTAATCACGCCGCAATACTTTGCGCGAGAAGGCCTTTTCAATCCTTGCGAGGGCGGATAGTGCCCCCCCGATTTTTCAGGAGATCAGCGAATGCAAAGCCGACATCTAGACAACCTCGCTCTTCTTTCGGGAGCGCAACGATAGAGAGGTTTGCAAACGCCTAGCAGTACCGAGACGAGTGTACCATAACCACGCCATCTGACTTTTGCGCCCATCCTCTAAGGAGAATAACAAAAGCGGCCCGCTCAACCACTTAAGGGAACGGGCCGCATGAACCCACGCTGCGGAGGAGAACGCGCATGGGATTGGTTGCGGAGGTGAGATTTGAACTCACGGCCTCCAGCTTATGAGGCTGGCGAGCTACCGGGCTGCTCTACTCCACGTGATAGTTACCCAAAGCTCAGAGGCTGCAACGAGTGCAGCATGGCGATGGGTCCGACGCTTAGAGCGCTCGGAGTGTGGTGGGGTTCGCAACTACGTTGCGCCACCCCTTCACATTACTCTCTCCGAGATCGCGGAAAGGGACGTTATGACGCCGCCTTTCGTAGTGCAGCCATCAATTTGTCGTTCGCGGCCATCAGTCGACGTTTTCCTTGTCGTTCGGCCTGCTTGCCTGAGTATCCGGCCTTGGTCCCGAGATCGGACATGTTCCTCGCTGACCGCGCGGCTTCAAGCGTCGCTCTGTCTTCGTCTTTCAACTCATCAACCGCATCGAACCACTCCTTGCGATCCGCCATTGCGGCTACGATATCCTGCCACATCATCGAGCCGCCGCCGGCGCATGTGGTCTTTTGCATTCCTAGAAAGCTATCTGCGATCTTGGCGGAGCCACACGGCAGTCCATCAGGGCAGCGGGTGAATGTAACCTTGCTCATGTCGGTGTTGGCATAAGCCCTGGCCAACTGCGCCTTGGCTTCGTCGTGGCTTAGATTGATGCGAATACCCTTGTGCCTGCGCCCCGTGACGTATCTGGGCTTCTTGGTGTCCAGCATCTCGGCGAAGTAGTTGTTGCTCTCTATCACCTCACGTGGGTTTTCGTCACCGCCAAGCGCAACGTCAACCTTGTCCCGTGAACCAAGCATCGCACCTGCTGGCATCCTTGCCGCATATTCCTCAACGCCTCCGTCGATCTTAAGCCTGAACGCTCTTTCGGTCTGGCTCCCGTCACTGAACCGCAGCTTTCCGATCCGGACAACCTGCCCTGCTGGGTTCCGCTCGACGTCACCCGTAGCAACGTTCTTCATGATCTCGGCGACAGATGGCGTTACCAGCCTTTTGCGATCGTGCTTTAGGTCTTCGATTTCGTCGGGGTTGTTGTCGTTTGCTGGGACGACAGACCAGTTAGTTTGTAGCGGCTCCGGCTGATGATCTGGTTCGGCGGCGAAGCGGCGGACCGCTGCCAGCTGCTCTGCAAGTGATCCATGTCTAGCCATTCTCGTCTCCCCTGTGGTGAAGGCGCTTGGTGGGCGCCGTTACTGCTGCCTGGTGTTGTCGTTATCGGCCAGCCAGCTTTTGACGAGCGACACGGCCTTGCTTGCCGCTTCCCCTGTGGACGTGAACCGCACCACCTCGACCGGATGCCCCAGTCTGACGAGCGATGCGTGGCGCTCGACCTGCGCAGGAGATAGCCGGCCTTTACCAACCTTGTTCTCGATCATCCGCAGCTTGCCGCCCTTGAGGTAAATCCGTAGATCGGCTTCGCCTGGCGTCAACCCGGTGGCTATAGCATCAGCTTGGGCACGTGGTCCGCGCTTGGCTGAATTCATGTCACCCGCGAGCAGGAACTGCCGTCCATACTCTGGCAAGGCGCGCAGCGCGCGCACCTGAGCCGCCTGCCCTTCGCTTTCCTTGATGGGTGCGTCAGCGACACTCACCTTGCCCTTGGCGCTCGTGCGGATGACCACGCGCTTCCCGTTGACGCGGGTGGTTTGGGTGGTGGCTTTTCCCATGGCTGTCTCCTCGTGTGGTGGCTCGCCAGTGGCGGTGGCGACACACATACTTTCCGAGAGAGGAGCGAAAACGGGTAGTCGATTTGTGAAATATTTTTTGCGCAAACAAAAAGACCGGCTGAACGCCGGCCTTTTTTTAGTGCTCGTCACCGCGATGCGGACATCGCTTCATCAGCTTCTTGATCGTCCGTCGATCTCCGCCGAACCGATCCATGACCTCAACGGCCTTTGGCAGGCTGACCGAATATTCCTGTTGCAGTTGCTCGACGGTGTATGGCTGCGTTTCGTTGTCTGGCATGGCGCCCTCCTTCAGACCCGCAAATGCGACCACCCCGATTCGAGTTCCAGTCAAAATGCAGGTTGCACCCGGACCGCCCTTCTGCCCGCTGCACGTTGCCCAGATAAATCATCATCAGAACCGTGCGCGCGGCACACCGCCCTGCACGGTTGCACGTGTAGGGGTATATATAAATATATACCCTACTAAACGTGCACCAACCGGGCAGCGCTGTGCGGGTGTCTCCGCCCGTATGTGCACAGTTAGTGCACGGATAGAAAAGTAGCTATCCGGGCAAACTTTTAGTTGTAATCATGTTGGGTAATAGGTTGCATTAACATCAGACTTTTCCGAGGACAACGTCTCTGAAAAACTGTGTCCTCGTTGCCAACGCCACGTCCTTTGAGACATTTTTTCGCCGGTAGTTTGAAATTTTTGTTTGTCGGCCGGAGGACTTTGAAAGCTTGAAACACTCGAACGCGCTATTACCGGGGCCTAACGCCTGGCACGAAAACTTATATAGATACTTGCTGTCCTCTCCTACGAAGTCACCTGCGTCGTCAACCGTCCAGCTACCGCAGAATGATAACTTCTCGAGGTCGCGGCGCATTGCCAGAGCGGACTGGTATCTCTTTGCCGGATTGGGATCTATCGACTTCAAGATGGTGGACCTCAACGCAAGCGGCACATAGTCTGGAAAATCCTTCTTGGTAATCAATTTTCCGTTCGCCACCGCGCCTTCATAGCCAGCTTCCCCTAAGTCGCACATTTTGCTCTCGAGAACTCCAAGGCCCACAAGAAGACGAAAGAAAGTTAAGCCAGCTTGGAAGATGTCGGTCTTGGCTTCGATACCTAGTCCCTGGCCGATCTCTGGAGCGGCGTGGAGTTTGTACCAAGCGGATGGAGCTACCGCTTCGCCGTTTTTCGATGATCCAACAATACCGTAGTCGCTCAATTTTGCTTGGCCTTGGTCACCGAGCAGTATGTTTTGCGGCTTGATGTCGTTGTGGTAGAAATTGTGAATATGCAGGTGCTCGAGGCCGCGAAGGAAATCGATTGTTGCCCGAAGCGCAAGATTGAGCGGAATGAAATTAGCACAGTTGGCGAGGTTGGTTACCGACCCCTTCTGGAAATAATCCATAGCGATCAGAACCATCCCGTCTGATGTTACGTCAGCCTGATGGACGCGAACCAGATTGTTATGCGAGAATTGGTGCCCTACACGGGCCTCGATCAGTTTCGCATCTATTGAGGCGCTAGGCATCAGTATTTTAAGTGCGAACTCATGACTAAGCGCCATGTCGTGAGCTAACCAAACTTCACCAAACGATCCGCTGCCGATCTTTTCTTTAAGGACGTACTTGTTGAGGTAGGTAGTACCGTTGGTGAGAGGAGATATCGCCAGATTGTTCGGCATTATCCCTTCTCCGACCACCAAGCCGCGATCACCGCGTCGGCCATCTTCGCGTCCCAATATTTTGCTGTTTTTCCGACGCGAGCTTCGGCATGTTGCTTCACTTGCGAGGAGTTTGTTGAAAGAGATGCGTAAATCTTATTAGCGACAGGTATACCTTTCAGCGCGCAGAATAGAAGAACTGTCGCTTCCTGATACGAGGCTAGCCGCTTTGCGTTGTTGTCGCCGGCAGTGAATTCACCCTTCTTTACGACAACCTTCGCGATATCTGGATGCTTGTGCAGTAGGCGATCGAGTTCATTGTACAACCATGAAATTTTATGCTCGTCTGCTTGGGCACCTGCCGGAAACACAAGCTTTGTTTCGTCGTCTGCATTCACCAACACGAGTGCGTCATCTTTTGTCCGCGAGACAATGGCATATCTCGGATTTTTCGGATCGCTTCTAAAACCCAGCGTTGTCATACGGTTTAGTCCCTGCGGTTGATTTAGCGAATCACATTCAACTACTAATCACCCGCAAAATCTACTAGAGATAAGCGTATCAACAATTTGGAGTGGTGGGACAAGTGTTCAAAATTCGTAAACCCAGCATCAAAAAGAGCATAGCTGCCCGGACATCTGGAAAACGGATTGTGAAGAACGCGCTCGGACTAAAAGCCCCCAAGGGCGCAGGGTGGATCACAAACCCCAAGAAAGCAGCATACAACCGATCCTACAACAAGAGAACGGTTAGCATTTGGTCTATAATTCGGCGTCTTTTCAAATAGCAAACCAACAAAAAAGGCCGGGCATCTCTGCTCCAGCCTTCATGTCGCTTGTCATCTTCTGCCAGTACATCCGTGGTCAGTGCGCAAGCTACTTGGGTGAATAATGCGCGCCAACGGCATTGGTTCCCCAAAATGCCGCCAGCCATCTTTGACCAGCGGCCTTGCATTGCATTACCAACCCTGACGACCATACCAGTCGTCAATGTCTTTCTTGGTCTGTTCCTTCGCATAGCCATAGCGCTCCTGGATCTTGCCTTCCAACTGCTCGCGCTTGCCATTGATGACGTCAAGGTCGTCGTCGGTGAGTTTGCCCCACTGCTCCTTAACCTTGCCCTTCATCTGCTTCCAGTTACCTTCTACGCGGTTCCAATCCATTGATATGTCTCCTCTTTGTTGTGTGGGGAGAAAACGCAAGGTGTCGCCAAAGGTTCCGCGATAAGTGAGAACGGCGATCAAAGCCGCCGCAGACGAAACAAAAAACCGCCAGCCCTGCAAAGCTGACGGTTCTATTTTTTTACCACCAAAATGGTGGTTTTCGCTTGCGCAACCACCAAAATGGTGGCATAAAGAAATCACCGAAGCAAACCCGCTTCGGCAACCCGACTGGAGGATACCATGAGCATCAAGCTCACCGTCCAAGTCCGGTTCGGCAAGTGGAGAGTAACGATCTCCATCGGCCGTTAAACTGGGGGCCGGAGAGGCTGCAACCTCTCCGGTTCCCCAAGATAGCAAAAGGGAGTGTGGAATTCAATGTTAGACCTTAAAGGCCTTCGCACTGGCGCAGCCTTGACCCAAGCAGAATTTGCGGAGGCCATGGGCGTTCCTTTGCGCACCTACGAGAACCTAGAGAGCGGAAGGGTGGAGGTTCGTGCGGTTCACTTGAACGCTGCGTACTGGGGACTCATCACGTTGGCTGCGAAATCCGGACGCGGCCTCGGCTTCCTCCCCTTCGAGGTCGGCGAAATCGTGCGAAAAGTCGCTGGCGGCATTTAAGCCGCCCTGACAAACACCGCCAGTTCCCGCCGCACAGGATCGCGCTCCTCCCTCTCGACGAGCGCTCCTTCACGCATCAGCGCCGTCACAAGGCTGGAGGCGCGCTTGCGCTGGACATTGTCGTCCAGATCCAGCCCCACAGCGTACGCTACAGCGGTTCCAACCCAGTTCTTGGCCTTCGGTGACTTCTTGTAGTCGGACGCGCTCACGGCCGCCAGAATCGACGCTCGCTGGTCCTCCGTGAGGTCTACCGCCACATCCTCGGCGCTCGGCCAATGCCATTCCGTCACCACCGGCGCGAAGTCCTGCGGTTGCGCAAGGCCGGTTCCGTTGCCAAGCGGTGTCGAGACCAGATGGCGCCATTCTGCCTTGTGTGAGAGCGGCGTCAGGTTGGACTTGCCATAGGTGGTGTAGAAGTATCCAAAACGATCTTCCTTGTTGATACCCGCCTCACCTGCTTGCTCTTCCGACATGCGGTTTAGGACGCGCACCGAGCGCGCCGCGCCGATCAGCGACACCGCACCTCTAGCGTCTTCGACGGTAGCCTCTCGGTCCGCCACCTTCCGCAGATGGTGCACGATATCGATCGAACAATTGGTGTAGTCGGCGATCTGCGCCCAGAGCTTCGCCACTTTGTCGATCGCGCCGTTGTCATTTTCGTTTACGCCGTGTGTGGACACGAATGGGTCCACGATCATGACATCAATGCCATATCGCTCGATCTGCTCGACCACCGCCTCAACGATCGGCTGCTGGATGCGAACGCCAGCCTTCTTGTCTTCGATGGCGACGACCAGCTCCTGTTCGCGGCCGCTATCCAGGAAGAGATGTCCCTCGAGGTCGGCAGGCTTCAGCTTATAGTGGATGCAAGCCGCCATGATGCGCCGCTCCATTTCGTCACGCGGGTCTTCGGCATTGAATATCCACGTGCGCAAGCGCTTGGGTGGTTTGATACCGAGCAGCGCCCTGCCCGACACCATAGCAAGGCCCTCGGCGATGCTGGCTGACGTCTTACCCAGGCCGCCCGGCGATACCGTGACGGAAACATACTTGCGGATGAAATGCGAGCCGTAGGCAAACTCACGGCGCGGCAATGTCTTTGGGTCTATCCACTTGAATGCCGTAGCGACAATGGGTGATTGCTGTTCTGTAGGCAAAGGCACGTTGTCGTTGGCGGGCTCGATGTCTCCGTCAGGTGATATGGCTTCCTGCTCGGGAATATCCGCGCCGTTTTGCGGCACTTCTTCCTGTACGGTAAGGTCTGCATCGACCCGTGCTGCCTGCTCGCGCAGCCTGCCCTTCTCCAACCCTCGATGGATCATGCGCGTGATATCGACCAAGCGCGTGTTGTCGTGCGCAGGGAAGTCCGGCTCCGGGATGTGGCGCGGGTTCTGGATACCAGCCTTCAAGCCGTTCTCAATCGTCTTGCAGCAGCGTGACCAGTCCCTGCCCCAGCCTCGTGCGACGTCTTGCAGCAGTGCGCGTGCCTCGGCCTCGCTCAGCGCGCCAGCGCCCACTATAGTGCCGATCGAGAATGCAGCGTCGTTGAGCGCATTGTTGCGCGTACCCATAGGCGCGCCAGCAAGGTCCGCCAGTTCGCGATCAACGGCGGCATCCACATAGGCGTTGTTGGTTGCGGCCGACAGACTGTACTGCGTGTGAGCGGGCGCCGACTTCGGCAGCAACAGGTCGAGCAGCCATGCCGGCGCATCCGCGATCTCGCGCGTGTCCGTTTCCCACTTGTAGGAGCGGCCGTTGGCCATCGTGCTGCCAGCAGCGAGCACGTAGCCGCCTTCGGAGCGAATATCCACGCCAGCGCCAAGCGCTCCGCGGTTGCGCGTGCCCACTACATACTTGAAGTAAATATGTAGGCCGCCGTTCGGGCTCGTCACGCGTGCTGTGTCGGGCATCGGGCCGTGTTCGGCCTCCATCTCCGTCAGCCAGTCAAAGCCGTTCGCACCGCCCGGCTTGTTGTCGATGTCCAGCGCGAAGAAGCCGGTCTTCTCGCCAGTCGGCAGGCCGACGGCCGCATCTGGCCAGTCCGACCACCATCTCTCGATGATGCGCGGAAAGCGCGTTGCGCCCTTGAAACCATTGGGGGTCAATGGCGTCTTCTCGCCGAGCGTGATGACCTCGCCAGTCGCTTGGTCGACATTCTCCTCGGCGTGCGAGCGGCAGGGAAATACCGGCCAGCCTTGGGCGACGTAGTGTTGCGCTAGTTCAAGCGGCGTTTGCAATCGGGGTCTCCTTGGCTTGATATGGCGAGCCAGCGGCTGCTACACAACGCAGGCACGCATTTTGGCTAGGGGTGGCTATGTCCTGGGGATTCGATAAAGGTCGCATTTACAACAGACGCGCGAGCATTCACGCGCCGTTCGGCGGTCAGCAGCAGGGTGGCATCATCACCCCTAAGAAACATAATCTCGTGATTATCGTCACAGGCGAAGAAGGTCACGAACATGGCTACAATGACACGTGGTCTCCAGATGGAAGGTTCGATTACTTTGGCGAGGGCCAAGTCGGCGACATGAAGATGGAGAAGGGCAATCTCGGTATTGCCAGCCATTCCGCCCGCGGCAAAAGCCTCTTACTCTTCACTAAACTGAAGACAGGCCTAAGGTTCGAAGGCGAGATGGTTTATGAGGGCCACAAGATCGTTAGAGCTCCAGACCGATTAGGGGATATGCGTGACGCCATAGTTTTTACCCTTCGCCCGATCGACACGGTGTTCGAGCAGGTCGAAACTATGCCCGTCGCTTCTCCACAGACAGCCAAGTCCTTGGATGAACTCAAGAAGCGCGCCTTTGCCGCATCTGTCCAGAAACCGACTAAAAATCAGGTGACTACGAGCGTCTTTGACAGAAGTCGTGACGTGCGAGATTACGTGGTTGCACGCTCTCTCGGCAAGTGCGAGGGCTGCGGTAATGACGCGCCTTTCACCAGGCCCAACGGCGTCCCCTACCTCGAGCCTCATCACATCCGCCGTCTCACGGATGGCGGGCCAGACGACCCGAGATTTGTCATTGCGCTGTGCCCCAACTGTCATCGACGCGTTCATTCTGGAAGTGATGGTGCCGATTACAACGGCACCCTCCTCCACAAGATGAAAAGTATCGAGGCGGGCATTCTCACCTAACCGGCTCAAAAAGGCGCCTCACTCAAAGCCGCCCTTAGGCCTCTGGCACAGCCCTCCCACGCAGCCTTGACCATCATCCGCTGCATGAGCTCGTCGAAGTGCGCGAGGTCAGTCACGCCATGCTTGGCGATGTACTCGCCGACGGCATCAACGCCGGCATCCAAGGCGCGCAGCTCGTAGTCGTCGAGCCGGTCGATCTTTTTGTAATTGTCGATGCCCACGGCGCACCTCCGGCAGATGTAATGAGGGTCCTTCTCTCGGCCGTTGGCGTTCACCCCGATTCCGAAGGCGTGCATGCCGCAGACAAAGCAGGTGGTCGGGTTATGATCGGCGTCTACAGTCGGAGTGTGCTGGCGGGGAGTGGTTGGGAGTTTGGTCATGCTTGTGCCTCCGCCCATTTGATCCACGCCAAGAGCTTCTTTGCAGGAAAGCTACGCAGTCGGCTGCCGTCATCCTTGACCTGCAGCAGGTATCCACGCGGAAACTTCTCCGGTGGCTTGAAGCCCTGAGGCAAAACCAAAGCGACGCTAGCCTTGCTCTCTTCTAGACCTAGTTCGCGCGCACCTGTGAGGCTTGCGTTGCAGGCTTCTTTCATTTCGGCGGGGGTCATGCTGCCACTCCAAACAAATCAGCACGCCGATTGTCATTTGCCGGTACCGCAGCGGGTTCGTCATCCTTGCTAGTCGCTCCAATCGCCCACGCAATTCGAGCAGTGGCGATAGGTATGTATTCGTCCTCACGCTCGCAGCCGATAAAATGAAAGCCCTCGAAAACAGCCGCCTTGCCTGTGCTCCCTGAGCCCATGAAAGGATCAAGAATTACGCCGCCGGGTGGCGTGATAAGGCGGCAGAGCCACTGCATAAGCGTGGTGGGCTTTACGGTTGGGTGGGTGTTGGCGCGGAGCGTTTTGCCTCGCTGATAGGCATTATCCGCAGCGACGGCCGGGCCGTCGCTCGTTGTCGACTTCGTTGCGCTTTCCAGACCAGCGTCTCTGTCGGCGCGGCTGGCCTTGGCGCAGTAGAAGAAGCGGGCTGCAGATTTGTCTAGTTCGATACGTGGCGCGAAGTGCTCTCGTGCGCCAAAGTCTCCGTAGACTCCTCGGCTTTCCTTCTTGCCGTGCTCTGGCCCAACGGCACGCTGCTGCCCTGGAGCATCAGGAAACGCTGCCAGCACCTCGTCGCTACCGTCGTGGATGATGTTGGCGGGCCAGCGGCCAATTGCTACCCGACCGTCGTCTTCTGCGCCCTTAAACTGTCCATAAATTTCATTGCGGCTTGCAGACGGGTTAAAACGCTCCTCATCTCCAACCCGACAACCATCCACATTGATCGCACCCACGCCCCACTCAGCAAGGTTAGCAGCGACGGTGCCAGTCAAAGGTTTTCGCGCTAGAGCAATAGGCTCCCATGCTGGCTTGAGTGCGGTACCCCAGCCCTCCCAATCGCCATGCTGGTTGTGAGACTTCGGAAAGCCCGACCCATAAACCCAGCCAAGTTGATCGCGGATCTCAAATCCAGCATCTTCGATCGCAACAGCCATACGGTGATAGGTTCGCGTGCCAGAGAATGCCACCACGTGGCCGCCTGGCTTCAAAGCGCGCAGAACTTCGGCCCAGAACTCCTCTGAGAATGCGACCTCTCCTGTATCCCACTGCTTGCCCATGAAACCGGCAGCCCCGCGACCATAAACGTCTTTGGCCGGGGCGGAACCCGGCTTTCCGAAACGCTTCTGGATCGAGACCAGCGCATAAGGCGGGTCGGTAACGACACTGTCGATCGAGTTGTCGGCAAGGCCGCGCAACACGTCGCGGCAATCGTTTTGGTGCAGCACGACTCTTCCGTCGTGCATCGAGGTGATGCTCACGTTGGTTTGTCTCCTCAGACTGTGGTGTTCCCGCCGAAGCGGAAGCCGCGTTGGTGGCGCAGCGGGTGGTGTGGTAGTGTCGCCGGCGGGAATCGGGGTCGGCGAAATCGTGGAAAATCTTAAGCGTTACTGGTGGGTAGGCGTCTGTTTGTGGGCTCTCCTCGCTTTTGTCTCATGGCACTATGACAGCACCTGCGGCATTTTTCTTTCCTCTGCATGCCTCTCCCAGTACTGGGAGGGCGTTCGGTGGATCGCCTTACTCAGATGGGTCTCTCCCTATCAGACACTCATCGCCGGCGTCTTTGCCGTAGCTGGTGGCGCGTTTGCACTGATAGCAGCTCGTCATTCAACTGCGACCGCTTTGGCCTTGGAAGATGCCAAGAATAAGAGATCAGCCGCAATAGCATGCTCGATCGTAGGCGACGAATTCAGGGATGCCGCCTATCGAGCAAGCCAGAACTATGTGGGGGCCGGCCTAGCAATTATTGATCGCTCATCACCCTTTGTCCAAACAAACACGTTCATCACAACTCTCCATGCGGTAGATCCAATGCTCGGGTCCATAGTTTCGGCGCAGCGTCGCGATATTGAAGAAGCGTTGTCATCAAGATCAATTCACGACCTCTATCGCACGCTCAGAGAGGCCAGGGCCAAAAGCTATGTTGTGTGGCACCTTCTGTTGAGCGTAGCAGAACAGTTAGACCAATCAGGCAGGTTCGACTTAAGCAATGGTGAAAAATTTTCTCCAGGGGATCTTCCGAACCTACTTAAGAGAGACAATGTAGACCCGAAGACTCTTGTTGGGCTTTATGGGCTTTTTGATTGGCCCGAAACCTAAGCCACCCTCACCGACAGCTGCTCACCCGCCGCACCCATCTGCGCACCGCGGACCTTCTTGCCCGCCTGCAACGCTTCCTTGATGGCGGTCTTGTCCGGCGACGTAGAAACGCGCACGTAGGCCTTCGGTAACGCGGCCTCGTCAATGATCTCAACCGACGCTGCCTTCTTGCCGATGGAGATGGTCGCCTCAGCCAGCGGTACGCGCGGTACGCCGGCTGCTTTCAACAGCTTGAACATCAGACTGCGCATGGCTTCCTTGCGGCGATCGGCCCGCGACTTGCGTGCTTGTAGGTCGGAGATGCGGCCAGCCACGGCCTTGGCCAGGCTATCGGCATCGCGCTCGCCATTGACGAGGCGAGTCAGGACGGCGTGGAAGTTGGTCGCGCCTTCCAGCATGTCGGCGCGTAGCTCTTCGTCGGCCTCGAGCTCCGGATAAGCGGCCAGCATGTCGGCGAAGAGTGCTTCTAGGTTGGCGACGTCGGCGGCTAAGAAGTTGTCGTTAGCTGGTTTGGTCATGCTGCGGCTCCGACTACGCGGTAGCGCGCAACATCGCGGTTATTCCTGCTGCTCCAACGAATCTCATCGCTGTATTCTTCGTATTGCATGCCGTTTTTCAAAACGACCTCAAGCAGGACTTCATCATCGACTGGCTGGTTGCCGCCACTCCATTCGATCCATGCAGAATCGTCCTGCGGCGATCTTCTCTCGCTCATTCTCATCTCCTCAATGTGGTGACGCCATTGGTGTGGCGTAGAGTATGAAGCTAAACCGTTTTTACAAATTTGTCAAGGTTTAAGGGTTCCTAAACTTCATGCCGGTATCTGTGCGGTCAACTAAACCGGAAACCAATTCATGCTAGCAATTGTCTATCTGCTCGCGTTCGTAATTCTTGCAATATTGGTTGCAATTGCACTCCTATTCACGTTTAACTCGCCGAAATCGGGCACTGGAATATCGATTGCAAGGCCCCCAATTATCGAAATGAAAGTGAGAGACTCGGCAATGGACCCCATTATCTTCCTCGGCGCGCTTAGCAGCATCATAACGATCGCCAGCGCGATCAGGGACAATGGCCGCCCTCTCCTGCCTCACGTGGTGAGGATTCGATACGATGAGAAGGCGGAAACACCCGGCACCATCGAGGCCAAGTTGAATGCAGACGACGAGGTGGTGGATAAGGCCATCTCTACTGTGATCGCTATCTCTCATACAGATAGGCTTTTTCTGGACCGCATTCAGGCTAAATGCCTAAAAGCATTTAATGAAGCCATAGAAGACCACGCATTGTCTGACGCTCGCGTCAGTCAAGCTTACGACCACGCTCGTGTTTGCGTCTGCAGCAACATTAAGACCGTGCAAAGGATGCATGGAGGCAGAGTCCCCGACGAGTTCCAAGAACTTTTCGAAAGGTACCGTTGCGACATGTTCTAATCAGAACGGCACGTCATCGTCCATCAATACCCGCCAATCCTCTTCCTCTGGCACGTTGTCATTCACCGGTGACACCCGATTGTCATTCGCAGCACCGACCGCATGGCCCACAACGTCCCAGTATTTCTGGCGCGGCTTAACCGTGATCTCGACGGTGTCGGCCAACTCCGCCTGACGCTCGATCCATTCCAGCACAGACTTGGGAAACGGCATCTTGCCGCCATGCGCGCGCCAGTAGCGGTCGGCCTTGGACTTCGGGAAGCCTTGGTGCTGAGGGCAGATCCACTCATTGATCGCGGTCATGCCGGACATGTAGCTGACCTTTACCGACGGCGGCTTATCGCCCTTCCCTTCGTGGTAGTAGAAACTGCGTGACGTCACTGTGCGAGGTTCTGGTTCTGCCGTCGACATGATCGGCGTGTCTGCTGCGGTCGCTGTGATCTTCGGGCTGTCATCGATGTCGAACTCATAGCCGCAGCAAGAGCACGTGCGCGCGGAGGCATGCACCTTTTCGCCACAGCCGAAGCGTCCATTCTTGTCCTCGACGTCGAACGGGCACACCTTCACCGGCGCTTCGCCGTCGCCCTTGTTGGGCGTCTTTGGCTGCACCATGTCGACTGGTCCATGCTTGTCGACGAGACCGGCGAAATCCAGCACGAGGCACGAAGGTTTCGGACCAGCCTTGATCGCCGCTATGCGCTCTTCAGGCGTCTCAAGAGGCATGCCGGACGCGTATATGACGCGAGTGCCGCGGCCCATCATTTGCACATAGAGCGATACCGACAACGTCGGACGCAATGCCGCGATCAGGTCGACGCCCTTGTGATTGAAGCCGGTAGTGAGGACCGAGTTGTTGGTGAGCGCACGGATCTTGTAGGACTTGAAGTCCTCGATGATGCGCCGGCGCTCATCCTTCGGGGTTTCGCCGCTGATCATTTCGCATGATATGCCCCGCGATCGGATCTCATCACGCACGTGCTCGGCGTGCTCAACTCCCGAACAAAAGCAGAGCCACGACTTGCGGTCGGCGCCTTTCGCAACGATTTCATCAACGGCGGAGCGCGTGACGTCCATCTTGTCCACGGCAGCCTGCAATGCTGACTGCTTGTAATCGCCTCCGTGCCTGCCGACGCCTTTCATGTCGAAGGTGGTTGCCGTTGCCTTGGACGAAAGTGGCGCGAGATAACCGTCGCTGACACCGTCGGCGATGCCGTAGGTGTAGACGATCTGGTCGAAGAGCCGATCGTCGCCTTCGTCCAGCCGACCTGTGTCCAGCCGGTAAGGCGTGGCGGTGAGCCCCAGGATCTTCATGTCTGGATTGATCGCGCGCAACGCCGCTATGAAGCGGCCGTACATTGTGTTGCTGCTGGCGGGGATCAGATGGCACTCGTCCACCATCAGCACGTCGATATGCCCGATGAGCTCAGCTTTGCTGTGCACGGTCTGGATTCCCGCAAAGATGATCTGGCTACGCGCGTCACGGCGACCCAGGCCGGCGGAGAAAATGCCAGCGGGCGCAAACGGCCAAATGCCGAGCAACTCAAGATAATTCTGCTCGATCAGTTCGGCGACATGGGTAGCCACGAGGATCCGCATGTCCGGCCAGCCCTCGACCAGCCTCTTGATGAGGGAAGCCATCAGAAGGGACTTGCCGCATCCTGTTGCGAGATCGACAAGAGGATTGCCAGCCGTCGTTGACCAATAATCGAAAACGGCGTTTTCTGCCTCTTCCTGGTAGTGGCGAAGTTGGAGCATACGAAATTCCAGACCTTGAGATAAACGATTGGATTGCAGGGTTATCTGCGCTCGCCGCTATTCTCGCGGCTGCTTTTGCTTTTTCGTCGGCCCGCCAAGCCAAAAGACAAGCGGACGCGGTTCTCGGAGACGTAGAGCCTGTATTCAGCGCGTATCAGATGCCAGACGACGGAGTGAATTACCGCCACAGGGCTGCAATTGAGATAGTCAATCACAACAGGCTTCCTCTCTATGTGCTGAGTATTAGCCTCGAATTCCCTGACTGGGTGGTCGTCCACCGCGGCGCTGAGGAGGTTCGCGGTCTCGTTGCCGCGCTATACGGCGACATTATCGAAAAAAGGCGGGAGCACGTTTTTGATGTTCCCTTTCGACTTGCGGGGCGCTTTTCCAGTGATATGCCAGCCGTTTCCACAAGCATTTTCAACGTGAACTTCATCGACCAAGATAAGCAAGGCGGATTCCATCTCGGATTTAGGATAAGTTACCGGATGCACGGATCGAAGGATGTTCGCATTGCTTTCGCCTCGACCGGCTTCGACGTCTTGGACTAACCCGCCTCCCGCAGCAGCCCAAGCACCCTCGCCCGCTGCTTGATGACGATTTGGCGCACGCGCTCTTTGGTAAGGCCATGGTCATTCCCAATGGCCTCCAGCGTCTCACCCATTGCCCTACGCATCAGCATCGTGCCATTGCGGCCTTCCAGAAGAGAGACTACGCGCGACAAGTCGGTGCCCTCCTCCTGATGCGGATCGGTTGAGCCCGGCAGTTCTTCAAAGGCCGAGAGACTGCAGACTTCGGCAGAGCGCGACTTGGTGGAGTTGGTGCGAACGAACTCCTGCGCTGTCCCCCGAACGCAGAGGACGGCCCACGTCCAGAAGGTCTCAAGGCGGCATTCGCGATGCCGGCGCAACATGACGACCATCGCCGACTGAAACAGTTCATCGGCGGCGTCTTCGTTCTTCGTGATCTTTCGCGCCAGTCTCCGCAAGGCCGGCTCGTAAGCCAACAGCTTGCGGTCGAACTCGGGACTGCGCGGGTTGTTATCATTCGCCGCAATAGGTGGCATCGTGGTCTCCTCATGTGGTGGTTCAGGCGTTGGTGGCACCAGATTTCTCTTTGTGGATATTGATCCGTTGAGCGTTTAAACGCCCTTGGGTTGTGCTAGCGTCCCAGCAAAGTGAGGGACCCATGAAAGAAGAAGAGAGCTTTTCGAACGCACTGCTGATAGCGACATCGGCGATTTACATTGCAGTCGTCGCCGCGACATTTGCGGGGTTGATGGTCACCAAAGCTACAGCTGGCCTAGCTATTTACGCATGGGCGAAAGACTTCGGATCCATTATTGCGGGTCTTCCAGTTATCATTGCGGTGGTGGTAGCAAAGCAGCAGCTAGATGCCAGCAGAGTTCAGCACGAGGCCGCGATAAAACTGCAATTCAAAGACGAATTAGAGGGTCTTCAAACAGCGGCGGAGGTTGCGTCGTCATTTAGAACTCCTAAGGTTTTTCGATCATTCCTTTTCTCATCCAGAAAAAAAATTACGGACAGTGAGGTCGAGTCTGTGTCCAAATCAGGTAGTCCTGAGGTGGTCAAGGCATTTGCAGATCTAAAAGCAGTTGTTAATGATGGGGCAAAGTTAGCTAGACCAAAGAATCTTGCGACTTTCATATCGGGCGTCTCACAGCCCTTCGACGATGATGAAACGGTGGCCGCCAAAGCAGTGCTTAGCGCTGTAGACAATAGAAAGAAATTCCTTCGTCAATTCCTGCCGAACCTAGTTTGACGCACCATCAATCCATGTCGTGCCGTCTCGCAGCACATATGTGATCGTCTCGGCTTCCTCGTCGCAATCTGTTTGCTCCCCAGGGACTAAAGCCGGGATCGTCAGATGCGTAGGGCAGCCTTCCTTTTGCTCGTCGAACGAGATCGGCTTTGCCCAACGCGCGCAGGACCAATGACCGTCACCGCCCATCTCCGGAGATGAGTGGATACAGGAGCGGCACGTGACGCGGGGCCATGCGCCCTCCTTGCAGGCAGGCTTGTGCTTGCAGAAGGTGCATTCGAACCAGTCTGGGGCTTCGTTGATACGTGACGGCGGCTCCGGCGAGTTGATGATGCGTTCTAACCGCGCCAGCAGGCGCAGGCAGAACTCAGGATCGTATTCGATGCGTTCAGCGTAGAGCGTGTCGTCATCCTTGCAACTGACGAGGTAGAGGCATCGTGACAGGCCGAAGGCGTGCATTCCCAGCTGGCACTGGCCGTAGTGGAGCGGCTTGGCTTCCTTGCAGCCCTTCTTGACGATCTCCTTCATGCCCTTGGCGTTGCTCGACTTGAATTCGAGCAGATGCTCAGTCTTTGGCGCCTCAACGACGCCCATCGCCTTGCCGTCGCACTTACCGCGGACGTGGCCCTGCACCAGCCTGATCTTGTCTTGCTGGCCGTAGACATCGACGCCGATACGTTCGAGGTCGGCAACGAGCCTGTCTTCTTCGATGTTGCCGGTTTCGAAAAGTCGCAGCTGGCGGCCATGGTGCTTTTCGAGTGGCGATGCCCAACGGAAGGCGTACCAGAGAGCGCGATCGCATGGATTGTTCGCCTCGCCGACGGATATGCCGAGGCTATCCCATGACGAGGCCGCAGCTTCGTAGGCGGCGTAGATCGCTCTGACAGTGCTGGATTCTGCGCGGGGTAATGGGGCCAAGGTTAGAAGACCTCTTTGTTGATGATGTCTTCGGCCTTGGCATCACGCCAATGTGTCGTTTCGCCTTCGTCGTAATATCCGCTGCCATTCAAGTCGTGGCAGTAGTATCGAATGAATTCCACTTGCAGGATCAGCTTGCCACGCCAGTTTGTTCGGTAACGCGTGCGTCCGGTGAGCTTCATAAATCCATCTCCTTCGTAAACAGGCAGCGGGCTGGCTTGTCAGGATCCTGCGTGAAAGCCAGACACCAAGGCATGCCACCGCGGCGCACCCAGTCGTCAGGCTGGCCGCCCCATAAGGCTTGCGACCGGATGACACAGACGCCGGGAACGTTGCTGCCAAACTCGTCTTCCCAGTTCTCGCCTTCATCGCTGCGACAGTGGCGGCACCAGTTGCGCTCGAAATCCTCGCCTTCGGTGGAGTTGGCGGGCCTCCAAAGCCCGCCGTTCTGGTTCTCGGCGCCCATCAGACCCTCATAGGCATGCAAACGAGCGTAAGCCCCTCAAAGCCATCCGACGTGATCAGCCCCGGCGTGCCGCCATCCTGCAAGGCCAGCTTGACCGGCCCAGACGGCAACACGTTCAGCACGTCGCGGACATAGGCGGCGTTGAAACCGATATCCATTGGCTCGCCGCTATATTCCGCCTCGACTTCGTCATTCGCCGACGCCTCGCCTGCGGCCACAGCAAGTGCGATACTGCCAGGTGCGATGCTGAACTTCACGGCGCGCCCACGTTCAGACGAAACCGTCGACACGCGGTCGGATGCCTTCATCAGCGCATCGCGATCGACCGTAACGACACGCTCGTTGTTCTTGGGGATAACGCGCTCGTAGTCAGGGAACGTGCCGTCGATCAGCTTCGACGTAATGCGCACGTCATCCGACACGATGCGTATTTTCTGTTGGCTTACCGCAACCTGCACCTTGCCCTTTGGAAGCAGGCTGACGGTCTTGCGCGGCACAATAATGCCCTCGAAGGCAGGCAGATCAGGGCCGTAGTGACGGCCCAGACGATGGCCATCGGTGGCTACGGCTTCCGACTTGCCACCGCCCTTGAAGAACACGCCGTTCAGATAATAGCGGGTTTCCTCGGTCGAAATGGCGAACGACACTGGCGCGAACAATCCTGCCAGATCGATCTCGAATTCAGCGTCGAACTTGTCGTCGCCGAGCGTTGGGAAGTCACCTGCTGACAGCGTGGCAAGAGAAAAGCGCGACCGTCCGGACTTCACCAGAAGCTTGTCACCATCCAGTGTCATGGTGATGTCGCCGGTTGCCTTGCGTGCGATGTCGTTGAGCAGCTTCGCGCTGACGCAGATGTTGCCTGGCTTGCCGACCTCAGCAGGCACGCCTGCGGTGGCGATAATGTCGAGGTCAGTTGCGGTGATCGCAAGGCCCTCACCTGCGGCCGCAACTTGCACGCTCGACAGGATGGGAATGGTGGATCTTGCCTCGACGACCTTCGTTGTGGCCGCAAGCGCACGCGTCAGGTCTTCCTTGTGGATGACAAGGTGCATGGATGTCTCCTCGGTGATTTGTGGTGGTGCCTGCCGTGGTGAGCGGCAGGCGTGGTCTGTGGTGGTTAGGCTGCGAAAGAAAACGGCGACCGCTTCTTGGGCGGCTCGTAGCCAATCGGATATCCGCAGCCATCCTCACCTTCATCGTACCGGTTCTCGTCGAACTGCTCGCCCTTCAGCTCAGCGATTTTCTTGAACAGACCAATCGCACTGCCCGGCTGCTCTTCGTTGTCGTTTGCGACCCACGCATCCTTGCCTTCTTCATCAACGGTCAACGCCGAGATTGCGGCATCGATCGAGTAAGGAGTGCCTTCCGTGCCGAGAACGACCTTCTCGCCATAAGCGCCGCCGATCTGATCTTTGAGTTCCTCCCAGGTGTCGATCTTCACCTTACGGCCAGCCAGCGCGATCTTGAGGATATCCCCCTTGCCGATCGTGTAACCGCGATCCTGATACTTGAGGACGCGTGTCGCTGACGCCAGTGGATAGCGAGTGCCAGGATGGAATCGCAGAAAGCGTTGAGAGTTGTGTTTCAGGAAGTCGTCGTGGAACGAGAATTCGTCAGTGTCGAAATCCAGTGCGCCCATCACGACGGTGAAGTCGAAAGCGTCAAAGATGTCCTGCGCTGTCGGGAAGAAATCGAAGTGCATGAACTGGATGGGAGTGCCGCCATTGTCTGTAAATGTCACGGCGCGCTTTGTCGTGGATACGCACCAGAAGCCATTCTCGTATGCGTCCGCGACAGCATATTCGAAGGCCTCACGGCTCTTGAAGTAGACGTCGACGTCGTTGATGTCTCGATTGGTGAATACGCTCGTCACCGCTCCGCCGGCAGCGAATGCCCCGGGGATCGGGTAGCATTTCTCCGTGATCTTTCTGGCTTCCGCCTTATAGTTCGTCATGAAAATCTCCTCTTATGGTGAAGTAGCGGGCCGCTGGTGAGGCAGCCCGCGTCGATGGTTACTTGCTGCCCCAGGGCCGGCGCGTCGTGCCTGAGGCCGCAGCGGCAGGCTTGTTGTCATTGCTGGCGGCAGTGCGGCGGTTGTCGTTGGCTGCGACTGGCTGTGGTGCGGGCTGGTTGACGTCGACAGCCGGGGCTGGGACGTTTCCTTCATCTTCGAAGAAGTAGCGCTTAATCTCGGCGCGCGCTGGGTAGCCGTTCTGCGCCTTGCCAAGGCCGATCTTGGCAGTGAACGCCAGGAAGTGGAGCTCTTCACTGTCCTCGACCGCAGAAACACCAACGGCGCGGCAAAGGCTGGCGAACTGCTTCTGCCCGATCTCCTGGGCTTGCGGGTTGGAGTTTTCGAGATTGTAGGTCGTGAAGAGCTTGCGGCCCTTCAGGCTTTCAGGCTCGATAACAACCATAGTCGTCTTGAGGATGGTGCCGTTGCCCGCCTTCGTCGGGCCGACGTCACTCGCCTCGATCTCGAGCTTGTAAATGCCGTTTGGAAGTTCGGCATAGTCGTTCTGCTGTGTGTCATGTGCGGTCGCATCAAATCTTTGACCAAGTCCTGCCATGCGTAGTCTCCTTCAGTGGTGGTGTGGTGGTGGTTAGAGAAGTCGCCCTTGCTCGCGAGCGAAGTCTAATGGGTGCTTTGCTGCCTTCCTAAGATTGCAGCGAGGGCAAAGTATCTGGAGGTTCTCTTTGCCGTTTGATCCTCCACGCGAGAGCGGCATTATGTGGTCAACATGCCGCTCTGTGGTTTTGCGAACCGACGCGCCACATTCTGCGCATCGGTATTTCTGTCGTCGCAGTATTTCCGCTACGTCTTCTTTCGTATGTTGCCCGGAACTCCCTCGACGCAGAGCTCTACGATTTCGGTCTGAAACAAGCCTGATCTCCTGCGCGCGTTCAGGGTTAGCCTCTACCCACCTCCTGGCTCGTCGAACGTTGTTCGCTGAGACTTCCGGCTTGGCGTTGGACCTTCTTGCATACTCACGTTTTAGGTCAGGATTGTTCTGCGCCCACTTCCTCAAGCTGGTGATCCTGCTTTCGCGCTCCTTTTCAGGATTTGATGCAGCCCACTTCCTTCGATGTTCTCGCTGGCAATCAGCGCATTGACCGGTGCTGGCGTAACGGCGAGCTACATGGCCTTTCTTACAAGGGAGGCCCGTGAAGAAATGCCTTGCACCTATCTCCCTCGCCTTCTCCTTTGAAGCAGGAAGATTGTCGTTGGCCACATCGAGCATCAGACACCGGTGGGCGCCGGAAAGTACTTCGAGAGCTCGACGTACCCGTTGCCTTTTTTGTAGGGGATCGAATCCGGCATGCTGTATCGATTTTTCGAATTGAAGCCCGCGCCCTCGACGAGGTGGATCTGACGTTCCTTGCCGCCTTCAGCATGAGCGACCTTCGTCTGGCGTGCGACCTCCTTCTCCTTGATGGAGATGCGGTAGTTCATGAAGGCGACGATATCCGACTTCTCGCGAACAAGGGCGTTGGCGCGCTTGTGCAGCTTCGGCTGATACCGGCTGTACGGGTCTGTGACAGGGCTGTCGAACCGGACGATTTCAGGATGGGCCAGCATCACAACGCAAATACCTCGCCGAGTAAGGGCGGAAACTGCCGCCATAAGCTCGTTCCATTCTGTATCGGTTTCAATGTAGCCACGACCGTAGCCAGGCTCCTCGATCGAGGCGACGCCGATGCGGCGGCAGGTTGCGCCCCATACAAGCGGCTCGAGGCCATCAAGGCTATCGAGAATAACCGTCTTGCGGTCGTGCTCCTCAGTGAGCAGTTCGCCGAAGACGTCGAGCAGCTCGTCGAAGCTCTCGATGGTGCCGGGCGTGACGAGTTCAACGTCAGACGGTGTGCGCTCGCCTTCTGTCGGTAGATAGAGCGCGTCAGGGAATTCGGCGGCAAGGCTGGTTTTGCCGATACCGTCGACGCCATAGAGCAAGATGACCGGTGGGTCCGCTCTCTTCGTCGACTTCAGGGACGAAAGTGAAATAGCCATAAGGCCTCCTCAGTGTGGTGGTGCAGTGAAAATGATGGCGGCGATGTAGGCGGCGGCTGCAAAGACAATGAGCCACCGCCAATGAGTGATCAGCGCGCGAACAGACGGCAAAACAGCCACCAGAAGGAGCCAAGCACGACAATCGCAACGACTGCGAACGGAAACAGCGTAATCAGGCCTATGGCCGCTGCTGCTGTAACGGCGGCGATTGCACCGCGCTTCAGGCCACGACGAACGTATTTGCGCGGCGTTGGCGTGACCGGCACGTGATCGAGCGGTGGTGCGGTGATGGATTCGGTGTACCAGGGGGACGTCATCAGAACGCTCCCAACCAAACACCTACGCCGTGGATGATGCCGACAGGTGCGACGACGCAGCCAAAGGCCAGCAGGATCCACGCACTTGCCTGAATACAGACATAGACGTGCGTCACCCAAGCGGCGACCGCGGCGACAACAGCGCTGAGCGGCACGAGCGTGATCAGCGTCGCGCCGAGGATTGCGAAAGCATCCTTCATAAAGGTCTCCTCAATGATGTGGTGAAGTGCGGCTGGTTGGTAGCCAGCCGCTAGCGCTGGTTAGGCTGCTTGCTCGAAAGCCTCGACAGCCCGCTTTGCTGATAGAAGGTCAAGACCCGCAACAGCCCGCAATTCCTTGATCGCGTCGATCTTGAGGCCCAGTGCAGCCATATTCTGCCACTTGTGGTCATAGACCGGCGCGGCTTCTTCATGCGTCGCCGTCAGCGTGAACACGCCGAACTTCTTGCCCTTGTATTTCGCGGCAAGGCGAGTGGCTTCCTTGTGCGCTGCGACTTCGGAGGTATGGACATGCGGTGTCGAAGATGGCTTGGGCTGGCCGCTTTCGATCAGGGCGACGATGGCGGTGGTGGTGGGAGTGGTGAGCTCGAAGAACTTGGACAGCCAGCCGTTCTCGGTCGATCCGCCATCATCGCGCTTGACCTTCACGCTCTCGTATTCGCGCCCAAAGTGATCGGCGGCCACGACATATTCCTTTCCGGCAGTGAATTGTCCAGGATAGCTCTCAAGGCATTTCACCCGATCGCCAACCTTGAACTTCGGCTTGGCGTTGTCATTGCTGGGCTTCGCCACAGGCTCGTCGATCCATTCAGCGATGAGTGGCGGAACGTCATATTCGCTGGTGCCGTCGTCGCGCCAGATGTCGCCGCCTTTAGTGAATACGCTGCTGCCGCCTTGCTGCTCCCACGGATGCTCAACTGTCTGCGACCACCGTGACATCGGCCCGACCTTCCGGCCATCGCGGGTCTTGTAGAAGCGACCAGCCTCGATCTTGAGGGTGGCGGGCTGTTCTGGCGTTGCGGGGGCGAGGATCGGTTCGAGCTCATCAGCGCGCCAAACATAGCCACCCGCGTTGTCTCCACCCCATGTCTGCACACCGTTCCCTACCTTGTAGGCCTCTTTGGTCACAGTGAACTCAAGACCAATGGCTGCGGACTTGTGTTGAAGTTCGGCCCGCGCAACCCGCACCCGCTCGCCGACGCGCGGCTGCCAGGGTTCGAAGCGCTTGGCAAACATCGCGGCGTCACCGCAATATATGAGGTCTTTGCGCACAGCGCTGACTTGGCAAACGTCGTCCTTCTTATAGTCCATCGGCGCACCGCGATTGTCTATGACGCGAACCCAGTCACCAACCTTAAATCTCTGCTCACCCATCACGCTGCTCCTTCCGTGTTTGTCTCGGCGGTCATCGCGCGCCGTTGTGTGAAGTCGACCTTGACGACGTTCGTGTCGTCGTCCTCTTTTGCAGGCGGCTCGCCATCCGGATCGTGCTCGATCTCAAAGCCGTGCCACCAGATCGTTGTCGCGCCGTCAGCAAGGCGCACCTGATACTCACTGCCCCAGTTGCGGTCGCCGATAACGACGCCGGTAAGATGAGGGTTTTGCCGGTTGCGGACCGGATCGCCGAAATTGAAGAAATCGCAGTCGCAGGTCATTCGAGACCCTCCGGCTTGATCATCCGTGGATATGCGAAAGGATGAGCGCAATTGTCGTCAGGGATAATGATTACAAACATATCGTCACCAAGAGTGCTGATACCTGGCATGCCGCCGTTCTCAGCGACGATGTGCTCGCGCTGGATGGTGAAAACGTCAGCCGTCGGAAAGACCCCGCGGCCTTCGTATTTCCACTTCCCGCTCTCCTTGAAATACAGGTACGTGCAGTCCTCTTGCCGGGTCATGCCGCCACCCCACGCAGAGCATACTCATTGACTGCCTGCCCGGCCTGCAAGTCAGCATCGTCGATGTTGTCGTTCGCAGCGACGCGCGGCAGCGAAACTGGCATGTGGCCGGATAGCGTAGAGCAACCGCCGTTGTGCGGCGCCAAGTGCGTCACGCGGTCGGGATTGTTGTCGTTGGCCGGGATGAAGGTGCGCTGCTTCTGCAGGCCGTATGTGCGCCGCAGCCGCTGGTATGCGGCCATTGGCTTGACGTTGTGTCTGGCGGCAATATCTGCGACGCTCTCGCCGTTCTCACGGCGCGCGTGCATATCCGCCAGCATAGTGCTGGTGATAAGCGTCATGTCGTCTCCTCTGAGTGGTGGTCGCCTTGTGGTTGACAAAGCGACAGGGTTATGAAACTAAACTATTTTTACAAATTTGTCAAGATTTCACCAAGGTGGATGGATGCCTGAAGTTAAGTCGCGCCTCCTGCAATCGATACTGAAAGAACAGAAGCGGAGAGCCGTAAAGGATCGCGCTGTGTACGAAGAGCTAGGCGTGCCTCAGCAGACCTACAGCACCTGGAAGGCTGGCGTCATTCCAAGACCTAGGCAATTCCCGGCGATTGCCGCCTTCCTGGGTGTCTCCGAAGATGACGTGGCAGAGATGGCTCGCGAGGCGGCAGAAACCGCTCCTTCCATCACGCCTATAACGGTTGCCCGCACCTACGGCAAAATCTCCGACCGCAAGGCTGGCAAGTTCAAGTTCGAGCCCATCAACGACGGCCGCAAACGCATTCCCGAAGGCCGTTACGCCATCGTCATCGACACGAAGGTGATGGAGCCAGTCTTCCACGTTGGCGTGAAAGCTTGGCTCGACCCTTCCCGCTGGCCCGCCCTTGGTGACGACGTGCTTGCGCATTCGGGTGGGTTTGCTTGGATCGGGCGATTCGAAGGCATGAGCAACGGCGCTGTTCAACTGGGCCGCTACGATGGTTCGCAGCTTGAGGTGAAAAACGTGGAAGCTGTTCATGTCATCGTCCTTTCGGAGCGGGTGGTTACGGCGTAGCGGGTTGGTTGCGTTATAAGGCATTAGGTGAAACCTTATAGCGCTTGACAATTCCTACAAATTTGTGTAGGAATTGTCTGTCCGATGTGGTGTCGGATATGGAACACGCGCTTTGATCCCGCCTCACGGCGAAGGTCTCCTCGGCGTGTTAGTACGGAGAAGGGGCGGAGTTACGGGTGGTGCCGGCTCATTACGCCCCTTTTCGTTTTATGCTGCATGCACGACAACGCCGGCAGAGCTTCATGCTCCACCGGCGCTAAGTTTTCGAAGTCATTATTTGCGGTCTTTCTCATAGTCGTCTCCCCTTCTGGCATTATTGATTTTGTTATCGCCAGTTGGTTTCTGGCGCTTACGGCGGCCCGGTCACTGGCCGCCATCTTCTTCTGCGCTCGGGCGCCTCATGCACCCATCTTCTTCTCGCGGTCATCGCTTGGGTCGTTGACCGTCTTCTTTCGGAGTCTTTCATCACGCGCATTTCCCTTTCATTTGCAGTTTCGTCTTTCGGGTCTTTTGCCCTGCCGGCTTCTGTTTGGCCGCTGTTGATTTTGGTTCTACCGCTTTACCGGTTTAGTGTCAACTCTAAACCGGTTTTATTTTTCGAAATTTTTCCGTTATACCGGTACGCATGGCAAAGCTGAGTGACATCATAAGGTCTAAGCGCAAGGAAATGGGCTTAACGCAGAAGGCGTTCGGCAACCTTTTTGGTGCGCAGCAGACCACCGTCTCCGATTGGGAGAAGGGTAAAATATCGATGATGCGCAACTGGCAGAAGCTCGCTGTGTCTCTTGGCCTGCGCGAATCGGAATTTCTCGACCTTATGGCCGAGGCAACGACAGAATCAGAAAAGACAGAGCGGATGATCCCTGCTCTGCGTCAGGCAACCGCGCCTCAAATCAGTACTGGTAGCATTATTGCCGCTCCTAAACCGCCGTCCGGGGAGCGTGACGTGCCCGTGCTGGGCAGGTCAAAAGGAGGGTCAGACGGTGAGTTTGAGTTTAATGGGCAGGTCATGGGCTGGGAGTGGAGGCCGCCACACCTGGCGGGAGTCGTTGAGGCTTACGCGACGTATGTCGACGGCGAAAGCATGTACCCGAGGTATAAGCCGGGCGAAACGGTCTGGACAAATCCACCCAAGCCAATAGCGCGTGGCGACGATATCATCGTGCAGCTAGCTCCAAATGAAGAGGATGGCGTTCCTCGCGGCTTCATCAAAGAGTTTGTGCGGTGGGAGCCAAGCTTTCTGGTCGTGTGCCAGTTCAATCCTCCGATGGAAATCAAATATCCTCGCGATGACGTCGTCTCGATCCACAAAATCGACTACGCACAGAAATAACGCTTTACCGTTTTAACGGTTGACGACGCACCGGTATCGTTCTATATCTTCTCTTGTACCCAGCAAACCAAGCTGGCCACCACAAGAGGAGATACACCATGTACAGACCACGTCCCGAAGAGTTTGACGATATCGCCGTTGCCGCCCAGTCCGACGAGCCAATGAAGCGCCCGGACCACAAGGCCAAGAAGCACGGCAAGCCCAAGACGAAATATGAATACATGCGCCGCTTCCCCAAGAAGCCGCGCAACGGCGAGGAAGTCGGCGGCGGCCACTTCGTATTCCGCCGTGGCGACAGCACTGGACGCATTCGTCCCTGCATGTGGCCCTTCGAACACCCCTCCTATGATTCTGCGCTGGTCGAAGCCGCGCGCCTGCACAAAGAGCATGGCGGCATCTTTGAAGTCTTCGTTCGCGTCGGCAGCGTCGAGGCGCTTGAGGCCGGCGAATGAGCGTGGCAGCGGCGCCCGCGCCGACCACCGTTCAGCAGATCATTCTCTCGCATCACGCCGACCTGATGAAGGACATCGCCGGTTTTCTGGCGCTGTCGCTCTTCATCGCGGCTCTGCTCATCTGGGCTTACTGAGATGTCGACCGCTGTTAAGCCGCCCTTCATGGGCGAAGCGATGCAGGAGTTCGTCTTCTGCATCGAGAAGTACGGCGAATACACTTTCGACAACGACCATCGCGCTCGTCTGATTGCCGAAAGCAAATCATTTGAAGAGTTGCGCGCCCTTCTCTCAGCTTTCGAAAACCTGGTCGACGGCGAGGCTAAGGAAGAGACGTTGGGCGATCTCGCTCGCCACCTTGGCACTCCAGTACCTCGGCTAGATCGCATGATGCGCTGGCCGTGGGACGAAGAATTCGAGCCAAACTGAAACACCACCCACCACCACACCACATCGAGGAGACAATCATGTCCAGAAGACGCGACACTACCTACACCCCTGCCCCGTATGCCGGCGACGGTCTTGAAGTCGTAGCCAACATTTCATCTGAAACCGCACCGACTACCATTCTCGTGGCGGTCGCCAAATGGCACGAGCGCAGGAAGGACGGTCGTAATCGCGTCATCGCTTCAAGCTTCGTGCTCTCGTCGCGGCGAATGATAATGGGAGGAGAAGATGAGGACGACAGACATATTCGTGGTGGGGATTCACCGAAGGAATCGCCTGATTTCCTCGCAGACAACTGCCCGACTAGCCCACCTGCGGGTCTAAAAACCGAAGTTTTATTTTGCATAGCACTAAAGGCGCCCCAGCGCCGGGAATGAAGTAGCCAGTCTCTCCAGCTATGCCCAACAATTTCCCTCTGATCACGGTCGTGGGAGCTCCTCCCTTGCCGCCACCGGACAACTTACGGCCCTTGCGAGTTTCGAAGTGGAGGTAATCTACGACAGCGCCGTGATTTATAAGGACCATTGAAATGTAATCATCGGAGTCAATATAGAGGTCTTTAGTCAATGAGCCACCATCTCCACCAAATCCTTGGTCGTTGATGATGATTTTGTCGATAAACGAGCCAACCCGCATGGAGAGCTTACTGAAACCAGTTTGCTCGGGGAACGGCGTTCCTTTGTTCTTGCCCAACTCAAAGACATACTCAGCCATTCGCTTGCTCCCCCATTGGAAATGCAAGTGTTGTCCGAATTTCTTTATTCTGTCCAGACCGGAGGTATCAATTGTGTGAGTTTGAAAACATCGCAGTACTACATGGAATTCTTCGGCTACACCT
>Ga0075365_10000023_pt1 | contig 64393 bp, 63 predicted proteins | sample EndMetdeltDD1765_FD_71387 | JGI IMG/M metagenome (GOLD analysis project Ga0075365, IMG submission 71387) | Populus endosphere microbial communities from Tennessee, USA - Endosphere MetaG P. deltoides DD176-5 | ecosystem: Host-associated > Plants > Roots > Endosphere | place: USA: Tennessee... | reverse complement strand
TATTGCCACCCCTACGCTCGTGATGCACGGTGGCAAAGGTGCAGCACCGATGCGTAATGTAGCGATAGCGATCAGTAAGATCATCCCCAAAGTACGGCTCCATACTGTAGAAGGTCAGGACCACGGTGTGAGCCCGAAGGTGCTTGCGCCTATCTTGAGTAATTATTTCAAGTAGGAAAAATATCCGGGGCTCCATCGAATGTAGTCAACAGCTCGAGTATCTCGGCAATATCACATTCTGGCTCCTTGTCGTCAGCACTTATATTTTTCAAAGTTTGGAATCCTTCCAGCAGTCCCAGCCATGAGATTATTCCATCAAAAGATGTCCAATTCGGACATCTTTTTATTTACGCACGAGAGCAGCAAGCTGCCCACCCAATAAATCTATCGTCCGCTGAAATGCAATTTGATCTCGCGCAAGGGCGATCCGAATATAGCGGTCACCTTTGGCTGGATCGTCCCAGTAGAAAGTGTTGCCAGTTAATATATCGATTTGCACTTGTTGCGCCGCCTGGCGCAAGTCAGCGGCCGTCAGATGTTCGTCTGTAATTCGGATCCAGGCAAGACTAAATTTTGCTGGGCGTTGTTCTACAACAAGTGGCAGATCACGGAAGGCATTACGCATGTAGCAAAGGTTTTTGTGAATAAGAGTGTAGGTCGGAGCCATATTGGTGGTCATTGCCTCCTCTAAAAATGCGGTAATAGTTTTGAGTGCGAACGGGGAAGCCCGAAGTATAAAGGAGCTGTGGAGTTGATCAAAGCGGGGCACAAGTCGTGAACTCACGTGCAAAATGGAGGCTTTAAGGTCCATTGTGGGCAGAAACTTACCGCTATCCTCAATGATGATGTAGTCGATATCGGCCTTGTCGAAGATTTGATAACAATCAATGTGCGTCAATGCCCGATCGAGCGACACAAATGGCATAAAACACATGTCAATAATTAACAATTTATGATGATCATGACAGAAACGGGCCAATTCGCGGAATGGCAACTCTCCCTGCTCATCTAAGCAAAAACCTGTGGGGTTATTAGGGTTGACCAGATACACCGCATCGGTATGTACCGCGTGCACCAATTTTTCGTAGAGCGTTGTTGCATCGTGAAATATGCCTTCTTTTAGGGCTGTTGGCATGACCCCACCATCACGGAGTAAATCGGGAATGAGGTCAACGCAGGGAGAGATAAGTGATGTGCGCGTATTGCTGCTTCGTAGATAGTTGGCAATTATTGCTGTAAAGGCTGAGGCAGAATAATTAATATAATTTTTGCCAGTGCGCAGTGCGCGGGGACAGTGCCGCATCTTAAAAAACGTGCTTAGGAATGCTTGTTCAATCTCTTTTTGCTGGGTGTGATGCGTGCTCCGCCATAGTGCGGGCAGCGTCTCAATAATGGCCTGTTGCTGGTTCGAAAGCGCATGTAAATTGTGCGCACTTGCGACATTGTAGGGTGTCAGGAGTGCTCGTAACTCGTCGGTAGTAATATTCAGGCTATCCCGTTTTGCAGCTGTTGCCCAGAGATCTGTAAAAAAGCTGGTGTAGGCATGAAAAGTCATTGCATCGGTAAAGCGGCGCACTGTAATGTGGCTGCGGTGTAACTTGCTGATAAAAACCGTGTCATCGCATATGGCGATATCAAATACATCGGTAAAATCGTAACCGTTACTTTCATTAACCTGCAGAACATCTTGAGCGGCCCGCGGATCAATGGATAGCGTCTTGTTTTTTACATCAATTATCAATCTATCTTTGCGCCCTTGTTTTCTTAAGGAATCACGATATATTTCCAAATCATGCTCAAGTCGAAGACGTACCGTATTATTAACGTCAGTAAACCCCAGTACATCACCCCGCATAGTTGCGAGTTCGTGAAGCATGTCAGTATATTCGGTAATATTGATTAAAGTTTTAGGCATGGCATAAGTATATAATTTCTTTGGCACGGAAAGATATGTACATGTGGGCATTGAATGCTGTAATCCCACGGAGTTGAGTTCTTAAATAGTGAGGAGATCCTTTTCGAATTATAAGCACGCAACAGTTGTCTTTTTTGTGCTACCATAACGGGTAGTTGTTTTAATAAAAGGTTTATATTTATGCAGTCGGCCGTTCATCATGCCCGCACCTTTGGTGCAAAACAAAAAAAGATCGCGTTACTCATCGTGGCCATGGCGTTTGTCATGGACTTGCTTGATTCAACCATCGTCAATGTCGCGATTCCGTCTATTCAAGCTAATTTAGGCGCGAGCTACGCCAACATCCAATGGTTAGTTGCTGGTTATTCGCTGACATTTGCCCTGTTGCTTATTACGGGCGGCCGCATGGGTGATGTCTTTGGCTATAAGAAGATATTTATGGTTGGCGTGGCTGGCTTTACGGTTGCCTCACTGTTAACCGGTATTGCACCCACGCCACTATTCCTAATAATCGCCCGCTTGCTACAAGGAACCATGGCCGCGCTTATGGTGCCGCAGGTAATGTCACTCATGCAGGTGATCTACGAACCCAAGGAACGCGCCCAAGTAATGGGTATGTTTGGTATGCTTGGTGGTTTGGCTGCCTCGCTTGGGCCAATTGTCGGTGGACTTCTGATAAAAGCCAACATCTTTAACTGGGACTGGCGACCTATTTTCCTGATCAACTTACCAGTAGGAATCTTCGCTCTTATTGCTGGGTACAAATATTTGCCAGATGGAAAGTCTGAGCACCCACTGCACGTCGATATTAAAGGCACCTTGTTGATTGTAGTGGCCCTGAGCTTGCTCATCTTCCCCCTGATTGAGGGTCGTGAATTAGATTGGCCGCTGTGGTCAATTATGCTTTTGGCGCTTTCAGTTCCCGCTATAGGCGTGTTTGGGTGGTATGAACTTCGTAAAGATCGCCGTGACCATTCAGCATTGATTGTTCCCGCGCTATTTAAGGTGCGCACTTTTGTGAGCGGGCTCTCACTTAATATTATTGTTGAATCAATTATGGTTGGGTATTTCCTTACCAGCACCTTGGTGTTGCAGATTGGGCTGGGCTATAGCGCCATTCATGCAGCGCTCACGGCTATCCCAACAGCAGTGGGTATGACGATAGGCTTTGCGGCTCTGGGCCAAAAGCTTATCTCTAAATTTGGACGTTCTGTGATTCCAATGGCTTCGGCTGTGTTTGCTTTGGGCCTTGTCGCGACGACATGGATTATTACCCATTATGGGCTTGATGCCCATTCCTGGCAGTTTATCCCTGGCTTCCTTATCTCCGGTATTGGCTTGTCCCTGATTATGATTCCTATCTTCTCGGCTGCGCTGCAAGATGTAGATGTGGCCCATGCTGGTTCGGCTTCGGGTATTTTGAATGCCGTACAGCAGGTGGGGGCAGCGATCGGCATTGCGATTATCGGAGTAATCTTCTTTAGTCAGCTTGCCCATAGTTCGTATCGCAGTTTTGACGACATTGCTCCCAAGCTCAAAACTGAATTGGCAGTGGCTGGTGTGCCTGGCGAAATGAGCACTGCGATTGTAGCCCAAACGCGCACTTGCTTCCATGATCGCAATACCGAAAAAGACAACAGTGTTGTTCCTGAAAGCTGTAAACAAGCACTTGCAAGTGCTCCTAACGACCAAGCTGCCCAACGAGTCGGAGCAATTGTGAGCAATAGCGCGCTCCAGGCCAATGCCCGCAACTTTGCAAGCGCCTTCCGGGCCAGTGTGATCTACGTCATTCTCTTGCTGGTGGTTATCTCGGCCCTGAGCCTGACCTTGCCTCGCAAATTTAAGATGGCCGAGGGTCATTAGCACCTCTGTTGCTAACCGCGTAGCCCAGGCGCTTTTACTCGCCTGGGCAAGCCTCTTCTTTTTCTGCGCGCTTCTTGGTCTGTGGGCTGGAACGGGCGAAGATGCCCTTGCCGGACCGAGTACACGAACTGACAATATTCTTGCAGTCCTTTGGTTTGGAATAGGCACATTGCAGCTGAGCATGAATATCTTACTCAGGACACGCCATAACCGCTGGCTGTTTCGGGCGTGCCTGGCTTTGGCCGGATTGACCCTGAGCGCGGTCGCTGCACTTCTCTTGTTGAGTTAATTTGTACGCAAAGTAGGGAGGCGCTCGCTACTAGTAAAATACTTCAATCCCGCTTATGATTAAGGCAACTAGAAGGATTCTTTCCATGCCTATGAAAAATAAGAAGTCATTCCGTGCTACTAAAGGTTTTGGGAGTAAGCGTACCCAATTAATCATCTTTGCCATTCTCTTTGGGATGACTGGAGCCTGGTTGCTGCGCAGTACTTTTGCAGCAACTGCGTTTAGTGATAACTTTGAATCATATCCAACCGGACTTATTACGAGCGAATACACCTATTGGAACCCCACATCAAGTTCGGCCAAAAAGAATGCCAATTGGGATGTGACGAGCGGTGCGCTTTTTGCGGCCACATTGAACAACGAGCATGTGGCCTATAGCGGGTATCCAACCTACAACACCAGCATTGGCCCTAGTCCCACCGTGACTAGTGGCAATGATTCGGCTATTTTCCGAGCAACCACAACCTCGAGCAATATTGGTAATGCCGATGTTTCTTTCCGCCTCTTTAACAAACAGATGGTCACCACCTCGGGGACGCCAGCAGTGGCTTGGGATGGTATTCATGTATTCTTGCGCTACTTGAGTGAATATAACCTTTACTATGCCAGTGTGAATCGTCGCGATGGCGCGCTTGCGATTAAGAAAAAGATTCCTGGGGGTACTTCTAACGGTGGCACATATTATACCCTCGCCGACACCAGTGCAAATAAGTATCCCATTCCCTATAATACCTGGCAGAATATCAAGACCACTATTCGCACCAATGCTGACAATTCGGTAACTATCCAGATATTTGCCAATGGCGTGCTGTTGCTGTCCGCAACAGATAATGGTTCAATTGGCGGTCCGGCAATTACTAGCCCTGGTAAATCGGGCATTCGTGGGGATAATGATGAATTCTACTTCGATGATTTCTTGGTAAATAACCCAGATGTTGTTGACCCTACACCTCCACAGCCGCCAACAACGACCGACACCACTTTGCCGGTGACATCGCTCACTAGTCCGGTTAATGGGGCAACGCTCACCGGGCAGGTAAAACTGACGGCTACTGCGAGTGACAATATGAGCGTGGCGAAAGTCGAATTCTATGATGGACCGACGTTGGTTGGCGCCACAAATACTGCCCCCTACGCATTTACCTGGGATACCACGAAGGTGAGTAATGGCACGCACAGTCTGACCGCTAAAGCCTATGACGCGTCTCAAAATGTGGGCGTGAGTAACTCTGCTGCAGTGACGGTGAGCAATACGACTACTGCACCCGATACTATAACTCCAGTGGTGCGCATCACCAGTCCGCTTAATGGGGCAGTAGTGGGCAAGAAGGTGAGTATAAAAGCAACTGCCACTGACAATACCAAAGTAGCCAAAATGTATGTCTATGTAGACGGCGTGCTCAAATCTAATTCCAGCACGGGCAGCATTAGCACCTCGACTTCGGTAAACTCGGGGACTCATACCATTACAGTTACTGCCGTGGATGCGGCGGGCAACATTGGGCGCTCAGCAATTACGGTTCGTCGGTAGCGCACATCACTTACACGGGATAGCTTGTAGCGAACTCCTACTGCCCGTACTTCTTCATGTCCTCTCGAATCACACAGCCCATTGAGTTAACGCAATCACCAGCATTGTTCGTGACAAGGGAAGGGAAGCTACAGCCGCCCACATACCAGGCCCAGGCGGTGTAGCCAACTTTATGTGCCCGGAAGTAATTAAGAATCGCTTGGTCATAGCTGCTGCCACATTTAGAATCGCCGAATTCGGTGGCGATCACTGGTACTGTGGCCGAAAGATTGCCAAAGCGATTATCCCAGTCGGCTGTGCTCCAGGCGTCGGGATTATCCTCGTTGGAGTAAGGGTGAATCGCGTAGGCGATGTTGGTGCCATTTAAGAGCTGTACGCCATCAAGGTGCGAAGCCCACACAATGCCGCCAGCAATGACCATATTCGTAGCCCCGGTTCCGCGTATGGTGTTGTACAGCTGTTGCATGCCTACTGCCTGGAAGCCACAGACAGCGCCGCCGTTTTTCCACACACTCCAAGGGATGCTCTGTGGCTCGTTGTAAAGTTCAAACCATACCTTATGGTCGTTTTTATACACACTGGCTAGTTGCTGCCAAAAAGTAACAGAATTCTGGTCAGCCATACATTGTTGGGCAGGATTAGTGTTGCCCAGATTACCTTTGTCTGACCAATGGAGGTCGAGGATGACAATCAGACCATTTGCCTTGGCTGCCTGGACAACGGCATCCACGGTCGCGCGGTAACCGCTACAATAACGATTCGCTCCTGTGAGCCAAAAATCCTGGTTAAGGGCAATGCGCACGGCATTAGCATTCCATTTCGTACGCATGGTTGCAAAGTCACTGGCCGGAATGCCGCTGGATTTACCGTCGGCGCTATTGCCATTGCAACCCCATTCCAGGCTCGGACGGTCAACCCCGTGCAAGATCACCTGTTGGCCGCTGGCGTTGAGAATTTTATTACCGCTCACCGTGTAGGCTGCAGTAGTGGGAGGCGTGGTGCCAAACCTGACTACTTTTTCGTCACTGGCCGTGGTGTCGGGTATGGTGGTTGCGCCAGTGGCAATTGTACCCAGCTCTGGTTGGAGCGAGATGGTGGGTGCGGCCGCTCGTGATATAAGTTGGTAGGCCAATCCAAGGCTCGCAAAAACCAACACAGCGGCAAAAATATGATTATTTTTGCGTAACTGTTTAAGGAATTTACGGTACGACGCCTGGCGCTTCATGCATGATCAATTATACATCTTTAGATTGCAAACCCGGAGCTTGCCGATGGTGCGTCCATTTATCGCAACAAGGCCACGGCAGTGGTGCTATGGATACTTATGCTAATTTTAGTAGGAGCAGTAAATGAAGCGCAATTTTTTATTAGTTGAAAATGATGGCGAGAATAAAGCGTATAATATTTCAGCATTGCAGCAAAAGGGATTGCGCGTCTTTGTGGCAACGACTCATATTGACCCATGGCTGCTTGAATTAGTTCCAGAAGATGACATCGTGGTCACTGATACCTTCAACTCCATTAGCTTGCCCGTGGAAGTAGAAGCCTTCACTGCAAGACGTGGCATTAAGCTCGATGCAGTAGGCACTTTTAGTGAACATAATATGGTCCAGGCCGCCGATTTAGCTGCCGCTCTGGGCTTAATCGGGCCGCCGCCTGCCGCAGTGAGGCGCAGTTCAAATAATAAGCTGTTGATGAGGCGCTTTTTTGCTGAAGCTGGTATCCCAAATCCCAAATATCGGGTGTGTGCACGCTTAGATGCTCATGAGCTGGAAGAGGCTGTGCAAGCAGTAGGTCGTCCGTGTGTGGTGAAGCCAGCATTTGGCTCAGGAAGTTGTGGGGTGATCAAAATTGAGGAATCTTCCGATTTGGAAGAAGTGCTCCAAAAGATCAAACAAACAACCACGCCGCAAGATAAGGAATCATTTAAAAACTACAATGGCACATTATTGGTAGAGGAATTCCTAGAAGGTCCCCTTATCAGCGTGGACGGTATTGTGCAGGACGGAGTAATTACAGTAGTCGGAGGTGCTGAATATCAGCTCAGCCCCGAACCATGGTTTGTTGAAGTGGCCTACAAAGTTCCGGCTACCATTCCGGACAAAGAGTGGCAACAAGCCGAAAAAATGGCCAAGAGAGCTGTCATTGCCCTAGGACTTGATAATTGTGGCTTTCACTGTGAGCAGCGCTTAACCAAAGATGGCCCGAGAATTATAGAGATTGGCGCCCGCTTGCCTGGAAGCCGCATACCTTTATGTTATGAGCGAAGTAGCGGTGTTAACCTTGTGTCATTGCTGATTGATGTCTGGCTTGGGACGCAGATATCTGTGACGCCAGCATCACAAACAATGCACGTTGTCGAACGTCCTGTGTATCCAGAGAAGAGCGGGCGTCTGTTGTCTTTGGAGGGTCTTGCGGAGGCGCAACAACAAAAAGGTGTGTGGTTTATGAAAGCCACGACAACAGTCGGCGATAGTGCAGTAACGTTCCCCAATTTACCCAAAGCACTTTACCATTATGGCGCCGAAGCAGGCACGGCCGAAGAACTGCGCACCAAGATGGCAGAAATAGAGTCAACAGTAAAGGTGTCTATTGAGTAGCGCGCTTTGGTAATTCCTGTAGCGCCCATTTGTTGCCGTCTGGATCGCTAAAGTAGACAAAGACGCCCCATTCTAGAGGAGTGACTTCGCTTACTTCAATGCCGCGCTTTACTAACTCGTCGTGAGCTTTTTGAGCATCGGCCACCACCATTTGGATAGATTCCATGGAGCCAGGTTTCATTTTGGTAAGTCCTACGCCAAGGCAAATAGAGCAGGCTGAGCCCGGAGGGGTAAGCTGGACAAATCGCAGGTCTTCATTGACGGTTTCGTCAAAGTCGGCGTTAAAACCAGCCTTGACGTAAAAATCTTTCGCTCTGTCAACATCAGTAACGGGTACGGTTACGAGTTCTATTTTCATGTCTACCATGGGTACTCCTTTGCTTATACAGTCACTTATTTAGTGTAACCGCAGTGGATACTTTAAGAAAGCAGCGGGCGAGTCTAGTGGTTGACTTTGCGGCGTAAGTCAGCCAAAAACGCATTGACGATTTGTGGCGCACTTTGCTGGCTACGAGCAGCGGTGACAACATTTCGACAGAGTTGCCGTACATTATTGGCAAACTGCTGGCCGTCATCGGGCAGGACGTTAAAGACGCTTTCCAAACGAGCAGCGACTATGGTGGGAGTTTGCTCTAAACGTTTGCCAGCAAATTGTTTGGCAAGGCGACGGGTGAGAGTTTCGTCAGGCGCATTCACGGGAGTGACTTCGACGCCTTGAGCTGCCAAGAATTGCTCAACTCCCTGAATAATCTCGGGAGTGGCCACACGAATCTGGGCAGCCCGCTGGAAGTGTTTTGAGTCACTTTGTTGGCGCGTAGTGAGTCGCAGGGCGCTATTGGTGAGCGGGAACTCTTTACCAGCGGGCAGTTGCCCACGCACCAGGTCTTGGAGCTGGTTTCTTACAGCTCGGGCATTTTCACCACCTCTCCGAAGTTCAGCGTGCATGGCGCTTAGTTCGTCAACCAATTGGGCTTTAGGCGATTGCGTCATGTGCGCCATTGCATTGAGAAAAGCATTGAGCTCCGAAGCGTAGGTGGTAGTAATGTCCAAAGCCTTCTTGCTAAGCAACGCGTCAAAGCGCGCGCCAAGACCAAAGACATTAAAGATTTTATACAGGAAATTGAGCAGCGGTTTTGCCTTACGAACCGATTCACCGGTAGGCAGGATGGGTGCTTGTGGCGGAGTTTCGTGCTGGCTGGGTTGTACAACCGCGTCTGCGAAGGCGGGCATAAGTTCAGCATATTGCTCAAGACGTTGTTCAAGGCGGCGTTCTTGGGTTGGCGTCAGTAGTTCACCTAGCGCCTCGACATTTACATCAGGAAGCGCTTCCGAGAAGTGCAGCGCATGCAGTGCCCCCTCACCCAGATTCCGTATTGGGTGAGGTGCTTCCAGGCTGGAACTCTCGTGGAGTGCCCCGGGGTCGGGAGCTGTTTCTAAGCGGCTTGGATGAGGTACTGAAGGCCGTTCTAACGGATTGGAATTGTCAGGGGATGAAGGCGCGGATTCATTGTGCATAAGGATGACTATACTACTTCATGGCCTGATAGTGGGCGCTAATCTGGGCAGCGCTCAATGCATAATTATATATAGCCACTTTGCCAATTGCGCCCTGGAAGAAGGAGTTGAGGTCTCGCGTGCCTACGCGGAAGGGCGCGGTGCCGTTGGCTGGGTGAATATTGTATTCTCCACCGAGGCTATCTTGGTCGCGGAGTACGCCATTTTTATAAATTCTGATTGTGCCATAGCCACCATTCAAATTGACAATGTCGGTCACCACTGTGTAATGTATCCACTGCCCAGCAGTCAGGGCATCCTCGAAGTAGCTGCCAGCGCCTAGGCCCCCGCCAAGGTTGTAGGCATAACCTGAAATACGATTTGGCCGGCCACTCGCCTTATTGTAGATACGTGACACATATTCGTGCTGCCCAGGCACGCCTTTGCCCATCCAGTGCACATAGCCTTCGGCTTCAGAGCGGGGGAAATTAAGCACATCCGGGCGCATCCACGCTTCGATAGTTAAGTAGCCCTTGTTGACTGTGCTCAGATCATTGGCATCGGCCACCTCCAGGTAATTGCCAGTGCCGTTAAATACCGCTGCGGGGTCACCATTGGGCATGGTGGTTTTGCCTGGCAGCCCAGGCTTGTAGGTGCCGTTGTGGGCATGGTTGGCAGATTCGTCCTTCTCGGTGGTGCTTGTGACAACCATGGGCAAAAAGAGTACAGGATTGTCGGCCAAGATTTTGGCATTGTAGGTGCTTCCAGTGGGAGGGGGCGTGACGGCTGCAAAGCGGACGGCCATTTGTCCGGCAGCGTCGGCATCGGGAACTTTTTGGGCAGGCGGAGTCAGGGTGCCCTGCTCAACTTCAACAATGGTGCCAATCGGAGCGGCCAACAAGCGGAAGGTGAAATAAATACCCACGGCAGCAAAAAGCATGGCAATCACCGCAATACTTGCGCGTTGTCGAATTTTTTGTCGCCGCCAGCTTTTCACGCCGTTCAACCTTTCCTTACTTTTTGAAGATTTTGATCTATACCTCATAGGCTGTAATGTTCCTATTATAGGCACAACCTTTTTGGATGTCTACTTGTGTATAGATTGACCGTTGGGGCGATGATATACTATGCCGAAGTTATGGAATTGAATGAAGACCAGCACGTCACGCTGGAATTTGAAACAGCAAGAGATACGCTTGGGCGAGGTAAGCATAAGATTGCACCGTATGATCGGATTCTGAAAGTGGGTTGCCATGCGCTGCAATTTGAGTTTGAGTTTCCCCGTAATCTTGCCGCGCTCGCCTATATGGGGCCACGGCAAACGCTAAGGGCGCGGGTTACTCCTGTGTTTGCCGAGCGCTGTCTGTCCTATTTTGAGGACCATTTTATTGCCAGGAGTGAGGAACCGCAGGACTTGACTGAAGAAGAAGCTAGATTGCGGTTACGGAACTGTTTAGGATTTGCGGCAACCATGGCCGGATTTCCTTCTATGGATCATGTGCGGACGCGAAAGCATCTAGATAGATTTGGGCGCAGAAGAAGAGTTCCTCATAAGGATATGCGCCAAGGCCATGCGGTGGTGATTGGGTATGAATATACTTCTCGCCTGCGGGAGGAAGATGAACATCCTTCAGCCCTCTTCCACGGGGGAGTGATTTTGAAGAAGAGCAGCAGAAGGATGAGCGACACCCTGATGCTGCAAGTGATGGCTATTGGCGGACAGCCAGGGATTAGCACCTTGTCCGAGATGGTTGAAGGGTCGCGGCAAATTGCCTCGAGTATTCCGCCACAATACTGGCGTCATCGCGTACAGCCACGGCCGAACCAGATCCATGCCTATCAACTGGATCAATACGGCCGACTCGCGAGCCGGTAGGTAAGTGTGACTCTATGTTCGGGTTGTGAACTGCGCCTGGAGCAAAGCCAGCGCTTTCTGTAGATCTGCCTCGTCTAACACGAACACTAGCTCGGTAAAAGTGGAGACAACTTCCACAATATTCACGTTCCCGGCCGCCAGTGAGCGCATGATCACAAACATCACATTGGGTACGGCCAGGTAATTCTTATCAAATTGCACATAAAGACAGCCCAGATTAGTAGCCGTCATTTTGGGATCTTGGCCCGCAAAGGCCTCTTGAATCGCTGGAATCATGTCACGATCAGCGATGATCGAAACTTCATTCATGCCATAGGTAACGGTAAAGAATTTGTGCGAACTGAATGACGCCTCAACTTGGTAGAGTTTCTTGATTGCCGCTAAGGCTTGGGTGGTTTTGTGGTAGCTTAGCTCAACAAGGCCAGACTGGATACTAAATGTGTCGAGCCGTACTTGCGGAAGTGCCATGGTGCGCAGCTTACCTTGGGCAATAAGTCGAGTGAGGCATACGGTGATAGTGGCAATCTGTACTGGCCGCTTGAGCCTGGCTTCAACGGCGGGGTGCAATTTGCGGGCAAAGGCCGAAGCGTTAAGTAGGGCAGGGTCGCTATCAACTGGAAGCATGCCGCTGGTGGTGGCGAGTTCTTCAACAGCGCCCATGGTTGTAATCATGTCTTATTTTTAACAAAAAGTAATTTTAGAGTCAATTACCGCAGAAGATACTAAAAACTCTTATTTACGTGTAACTGGCCGATGGTACAAAAGAACTGGTATGATACCCATAATGATTATTCTGCTCCATTCCTCAAAAACGATGCGCTCGCTTGGGAGCCAGGGGCGGGCATTGCCCGCGCCACTTTTGCAAAAGGAAGCAACAGAACTACAAGGCTATCTTCAACAGTTGACCCCAGCGCAGCTGGGAAGCGCAATGCATATTTCTCCAGCTTTAGCTGCCAAAACTCAAGAGCTGATTGCCGGCTGGACTACCGAACCCTCAGCTCTCACTGCGGCCCTGGATAGTTTTGTAGGCGATATTTATAGCGGACTGCAGGCCAGCTCGTTTACAGAAAGCGATCGTGAATATGCAAATACCCATTTGCGCATTCTTTCCGGGCTTTACGGTATTTTACGGCCCCTCGATGGCATTGCGCCATACCGATTGGAAATGGCCTATAAGATTCCCGGAGCGCCCTTTGCGTCACTCTATGAATTTTGGGGTAAGAAAATTGCCGAGACTCTGCCCAATTCTGGCACTATTATTAATGTCTCTTCGGTGGAATACACGCAGGCAGTCTTACCGTATGTCGAAGCTGCACGAGTGGTCACGCCGCGTTTTTTGACCATTAACCCAGCAACGAATGAACCCACGTTTGTAGTGGTGCATGCCAAAATCGCTCGAGGAGCATTTGCGCACTGGCTGATTGTGAATCGCGTCGAAGCTTTGAGCGCGCTTCGGGACTTTGCCGATATTGGTTATCACTATGACACCGAAGCGAGCACGCCCCAGGAGCCGGTATTTGTCTGCCAGGAATTTGGGGGTAAAGGGCTGAGCATGCGCCTGACTTAATCGTCAGCGGTGGCCAGCGCCAAGAGTTTGGTGGTCGTATTCCAATTGCGAATCGTAATATCTTTGTAAATAGGCGAGCCCACTATACGGGAAAGTCGGCTTTTCGTCGCTTCGGCCATAAGATTAGAAAAATAGATAACACCCGGGCCTGGCGTTACTTGATCAACACCTTCTCGGGCTGAAAAATGGGGGAGTGCCTCGGTGGAAGTGAGCGGATCGCGCAGGAAGATGACATTGTATCGGTAGGTCGTAGGATCTGCGCCAAAATCTCTAGGTGCTGATTTGACGATAAGTTCGAGCTCGGCTGCGGACTTCACTACTACAACCGAATGATAGCCAACCGCTTCTGCCAGGGCGGCTTCGACATTATGGGCCAGGGTAACGGGTGAGGTCTGGGTGGTTCGGAAAAGCACATTGCCACTCTGGATGTAGGTACGTACTTTCTGGAATCCCATTTTTTCAAAGTAACCTACCAGATTGGTCATTTTGATAAGGTGATTACCGCCCACATTAATGCCACGGAGCAGGGCGATGTATTTACTTGTTGCCATACCGCTAGTGTACCATTCCGTGCGGGCATCGCGTGGAGTATACTAAGGACAGTTGATATGAAAAAACAGTACGCGCGCATACTTGTTGGTTTGGGTATTCTCGGCATCGGTGGGGCGATTGTTGCAGCCATGCTTTTTATGGGCACCCATAACATTGCCGTGCTCAATCCCAAGGGTGAAATAGCTGAGCAGCAACGCCATCTCATGCTTATCACCACGCTGCTCATGCTGATAGTGGTGGTTCCGGTATTCATGCTGACATTCTGGGTGGTCTGGCGGTATCGGGCAGGGAATAAAAAAGCGACCTACAGTCCAGAATGGGACCGTAGTCGGATTGCGGAAATGATCTGGTGGCTGGTGCCTCTGGTAATTATTGGCGTACTGGCCGGTATTACCTGGGTAAGCAGTCATCGTCTTGATCCTTACCGGCCGCTGACAAGCGAGAAGTCACCAGTGACTATTAAGGTGATTGCCCTGCAGTGGAAGTGGTTGTTTATTTATCCTGAGCAAAATGTGGCGTCGGTGAATTTTGTGCAATTACCCAAAGATCGACCAGTTAACTTTGAGATAACAGCTGATGCGCCCATGAACTCATTTTGGATTCCGCAACTGGGTGGGCAAGTGTATGCCATGGCCGGCATGAGTACCAAGCTGCATCTTATGGGCAATGAGATTGGCAACTACAAGGGTTCTTCGGCCAACTTGAGCGGCGAAGGGTTTGCCGACATGAAATTTACCGCCAGAGTTGGAACCGAGGCGGATTTCTCGGAGTGGGTCAAAGAAGTGAAACGTTCTCCGGCAATGCTTAACGCAGCGACCTATAGCGCCTTAGCCCAACCTGGCAAAGAAGCCCTACCCACCTACTATGCGACAACCGACCCTTCACTGTATGATAGTGTCATAATGAAATACATGATGCCAAAAGGCACGATGCCGGCAATGCATCATGAGCAGGAATAAGTATGCTAGGTAAACTCACTTTTGACGCCTTTCCCCATGACCTCGTTATTCTCGGCGGAGTGGCTACTATGGCTCTGGGCATCGCATCTATTATCGGCGTGCTCACTTATTTTAAGAAGTGGCGTTGGCTGTGGCGTGAATGGTTGACCTCGCTTGATCCCAAGAGGATCGGGGTTATGTATATCATTGTCGCTACCGTCATGTTGCTGCGCGGTGTGGGTGACGCCGTGCTTATTCGCGCCCAGCAAGTGTTAACTGCCAGTGATCACGGTATCCTCTCTTCTGATCATTTTCAGCAAATCTTTTCAGCGCATGGGACGATTATGATCTTCTTTGTGGCCATGGGGGTGATTTTTGGACTCATGAACTTGCTGGTTCCCTTAATGATTGGGGCGAGGGATGTGGCTTTTCCTTTTCTTAATGCTACGAGTTTCTGGCTGTTTGTGGCTGGTGCGGTGCTGGTTAATTTGTCATTGGCCATTGGGGAATTCAGCGCCACCGGCTGGTTAGCCTATCCGCCACTCTCGGGCATCCAATTTAGCCCAGGGGTAGGGGTAGATTATTGGATTTGGGCTTTGCAGATTGCCGGGGCCGGAAGTTTACTTTCAGGTATTAACTTCTTGGTCACTATACTCAAGATGCGCGCTCCGGGCATGACCATGATGAGAATGCCGCTATTTGTGTGGAGCTGCCTGGGCAGCCTGGTACTTATTGTTTTTGCCTTTCCAATCCTCACTGCGACGCTTGGCATGCTGTCGCTTGACCGGCTTATTGGTGCCCACTTCTTTACTTCTGATTTTGGTGGCAACCCCATGATGTACGTCAATCTTATTTGGGCTTGGGGCCATCCGGAAGTCTACATTCTTATCTTGCCTGCCTTTGGTGTCTTTTCCGAGGTGGTAGCCACTTTTTCAAGCAAGCGCTTGTTTGGGTACACCTCGATGGTGTGGGCAATTGCCGCAATTACTTTCCTGTCGTTCGTGGTTTGGCTGCACCACTTCTTTACCATGGGGGCAGGAGCGAACGTTAACGCCTTCTTTGGGGTAATGACCATGATTATTGCCGTACCTACGGGCGTGAAAGTCTTTAACTGGCTTTTTACCATGTATAGAGGCAGAGTGCGACTCACCACGCCGATACTGTGGTTCCTGGGCTTTGTGGTGACTTTTACTATCGGGGGTATGGCCGGGGTGATGATGGCTGTGCCGGCAATTGACTTTCAGGTTCATAACAGCCTCTTCCTGGTAGCGCACTTTCACACCATGATTATCGGTGGCGTCCTTTTTGGCGCGTTTGCCGCCTTTTCATACTGGTTCCCTAAATTCACCGGTTTTGTACTTCATGAAACACTGGGCAAGCTCTCTTTCTTTGCTTGGTTGATTGGCTTTTTGCTCGCCTTTGGACCTTTGTATATCCTAGGCATGATGGGCGCCACGCGACGCCTTGACCATTACGACCCTTCGCTTGGTTGGCAATGGCTGTTTATGGTGGCTGGGTTTGGGGTACTGTGGATTCTATTGGGTATTGGCTTGCAGATCCTGCAGCTGGTAGTGAGTATTTGGCAACGCAAAAAGTATGTCGATGCCACTGGCGACCCTTGGGGCGGTCGAACTTTAGAATGGGCCACTAGTTCGCCCCCACCTTTTTATAATTTTGCAATTATCCCTCATGTAGGCGAGCGGGATGCTTTTTGGGCAATGAAACAACATAAAAAACAATCATCTACGCCAAAGTATGAACCCATATATCTGCCTAAAAATACCCCGTTAGGTTTGTATATTGCGGCCTGCGCCCTGGTGTTTGGATTTGCGGTTATTTGGCATATTTGGTGGCTGGCATTCGTGGGCTTTATTGGCATTGTTGTCCTTCTTATTGTTCGAGTGGGTGATGATGACACTGAATATGAAGTGTCGGTGGCTACTATTCGCAAGATAGAGGAGGCACGAGGAAGATGAACGTAACGAGCAAGACCACGCTTGGCTTCTGGATCTATCTGATGACCGATTGCATTCTCTTTAGCGTGCTTTTTGCCACCTATGCAGTGTTACACCACAATACCTTTGGCGGACCATCGGGTCAGGACCTATTTGAGCTTCCGTTTGTATTAAAGGAAACACTCCTGTTGCTGACGAGCAGCTTCACCTGCGGGTTGGCTTTAATTTTTGCCCGGCAAAACCGGCAAGAACTTGCTCTGGGATGGCTCGGCGTGACGTTTTTACTTGGTGCAACCTTCTTAGCTTTGGAACTCCACGAATTTTCGACTCTTGTTGCCGAAGGCAATAGCTGGCGGCGCAGTGGCTTTCTAACTGCTTTCTTTACGCTGGTGGGTACGCATGGACTGCATATCGCTATTGGGCTGACGTGGGCCGGCGTATTGGCGCTCCAAGTGAAATCTCGAGGGTTTACCGAGGGTGTGCTTCGCCGTTTGACGCTCTTTAGCATGTTCTGGCATTTCCTTGATGTGATCTGGATCTTTATCTTTACCGTAGTCTATCTGATGGGAGTGGCAGGATGAGCGTGCAACAGCCTGAGACACGAGCTACGCTGCGGCAGTATACTATTGGCTTTGGTGTGTCACTTTTGCTTACGCTCGTGGCCTATGTGCTGGTGAGCCGCAAGGTACTAGAAGGTGGCGCGCTTATCGCAGCGATTGTTGGTCTGGCTGTCATCCAGCTAATGGCCCAGCTCTATTTCTTTTTGCACCTGGGCCAAGAAACAAAGCCTCGATGGCGAATGGTCATGTTCTTCTTTATGATTATGGTACTTGCCATCGTCGTGCTTGGTTCATTGTGGATCATGCAAAATCTTAATTACCACATGATGCCTGCGCATGAAATGAATGTCTATATTATGCAGGATGAGGGAATTCACCGTTAGTGTGGCGGACGTTTTACCAATTAACTAAGCCGGGAATTGTGTATGGCAACAGTATTGCGGCCATAGCCGGGTTCTTGTTTGCGGCTAATGGCCATGTGGCATGGGGTCTTTTTGCTGCCACAATTGGGGGACTGGCCTTGGTGATTGCCTCGGCTTGTGTGATTAACAATTATATTGACCGCAATATTGACCGCAAAATGAAGCGTACGAAGGGACGGGCGCTGGTAATTGGCACGGTCAGTCCACTAGTGGCTTTAGGGTATGGAGTTTTGCTTGGTGCCGCCGGGTTTACGAGTCTACTGCTGGGTGTGCACTTACTTGCCGCCGGTGTGGCTGCGGTGGGCATGTTTTTCTACTTAGTGCTTTATGGGTTGGGCAAACGTGCAACAGTGCACGGGACGCTGATTGGCAGTGTGTCTGGGGCTATTCCGCCAGTGGTGGGATATGTCGCAGTAACCAACCACCTTGACTTGCCGGCCATGCTCATCTTTGGGGCCATGGCTTGCTGGCAGATGCCCCACTTCTATGCCATTGCCCTCTTCCGCATGGAAGAATATGCGGCCGCAGGCATTCCTACTCTTCCGTTTGTGAAAGGGGTGCACGCAGCTGTTTGGCAGATTATTCTTTATATCATTGGCTTTGTAGCACTGGCGAGCAGCCTGACGGTTATTGGCGCGACTGGTGTGGTGTATCTCTTGGGCATACTTGCCTTGGGAGGCGCCTGGCTTTGGAAAGCGCGACGCGGCTTTACCACCAAAAACCACGCACAGTGGGCGCGTGGTATGTTTGGTTTTTCTTTACTCGTGTTGTTAGGTTTTTGCGCGTTGCTTTCGCTGAACGCTTTTGTGGTTTAACCAAGCTCTTTTTTAAAATTCTCCACCAAGTCAACGGGGGTGGGGTTCACGCCATTAAGCAAAGCAACATAGACGCTGATCATGCTTCCAAAAAGCTCTGTCCAGATAATCTGTTCAATGAGCGTGTCGCCTTTGGCTTGAATGTCAATCGATTCTGGCCGTTTACCCGAGAGAAGTTTTTCACTTATAACAAAGCGTTTTTGGACGCGGGGGTGGTCAAAGGTGGAGAGGAGATTCACGATAGTGAAAGGCTTATCAATGGGGTGTGAGCTCCAGCCGATAAATTCGTTATGGTTGAATTCGGGGAGTTGATTGCACCAGGCCAGGTTTTTGGCGTTTTCGTTAAAACTGATTTTCCATTTGTAGGCGCTTCCAAAGAGTATTCCGGCATACATGATTGGGGTAGTTCCCATAATTTCTTCGGCAAGCTGCTTGGCTGGATTCTGGGCCGTTGGCACTGATGGCGCCCATGATTTGCCCAGGTCAACTAATTTCTGGCCCACGGCCTGCAGTTCGGCAACTGCGCCTTTGGCGAATCCTACTTTTTCTAAAATAGTCACAAATGCAGTTAGGCTCGATGCTGCGGCAATGCGGGGTTGGATGCAGTCGGGCAAAGCCACAAAACTAAGCGCTTCGGCCTTCGCGCGCTCCTTGAGTTTGCCGCCATTGGCAACCACTACGATGTGGGCGTGCTTTTGCTTGGCGTCATCAAGGGCGCTGAGGGTTTCTTCGGTGTTGCCAGAAAAGCTTGAGACAATCACGAGGGTGCGTTCATTAACGAATGCGGGCAGGGTGTAGTTGCGGGATACCACAAATGGAACAGAGACGCCTGGCCAGACCTTAAGTGTTTCGGCCGCAAGGGCTGAGCCGCCCATGCCGGTCACTACTATGTGATCGATGTCATTGGCAAGAGGCAATTCTGGTCCTTCCACATGGAATTCGTGCATGAATTGCTTGGGGCTATCGATAATGACGCTAAGGATGTCTTGTGGGTCGCGCTGGGCTATAAAATTACTGTCGTCAAGCATGAAACCTCCTTGGTTTACTGTGTCTCTATGATATGCGGAAGGAAGGGCTGCGGGCAAGCGTTGTCTGTACAACGGGTATTAGTGATCTTGCTCGCTACTCTTGGTGGAGCCGGCTTTATTTTTATTCTCACCACCTATTTTGCCAAGGTTGAGGATGTTTGCCCATGTCTTGCCACCGTCAGTGCTCTTCCAGACATTGGCACCTGAGCCACTCATAAAGACAGTGTTCTTTTCCGTAGGATGCCAGACGATCTCACTCACTGTGACCCCAAATTGATTTTGGTTGTTTACTTCGGCGGGCAGTGCTGCGTACCGGACCCATGTCTTGCCCCCGTCTTTGCTTTCTTGCAAAGAAGCATCGCCATACGGCGCATACCCTAGCATGCGCAGGCCAGAGGGGTCATAAGGGTCGTAGCGGGCAACCATCACATAGGTGTTGGCCTTTTGGAATGAAGCTCCACCATCTGTTGAACTGAAAGCCTCGGGGCTGCCACTGATGCTTTGAAGTGGCGCATAGAGGTGGTTAAAGTGCTGCGGGGCAACGGCAAAGTCGGCCAAAGCATTTTTGAAAGCAAAGTTTTTCCAGGTAGCTCCGCCATCTTTGGTAAGGAGTATGCCTTTTTGGCTTGCAGATTGTCCGCCACTTGCGGGATCCTGGTTGAAGGTGGCGAGCCAGAGTTGTTTGGTGTCCGTGCTATTAACGAAGACGCTGCTGGCTCGAAAGCCTTCCTCGGCGCCGGTAGGGAGTTCGGTCCATTGCTTGCCATCATTGGTTGTTTTGTAAAGAATGCCTTTGGTGTTGAATATTTGGTTGGGGCGTTTACCATTGGCTTCGGTGAATGATGGCTTACCGTTGTTAATTCCATAGTAGATTGTCTGGCTGTCTTTAGGGTCGAAGGCAATCGCCCGGGAGCCGCTAGCGTTCATAGTGTCACTAATAATGTGTTTCCAGGTAGCTCCGGCATCTTTGCTTTCGTAGAGGCCAGCCGTTTCCCCAAAGACCATCTTGAGCGTACTTGGTGTTTCGACTCGCGAAAGGAGCAGATGGTTGGTATTTTTTGGATCAATCAGCAAGCGGCCAAGTTCTTGCACGCACTTCTTGGAGGCGTCGGCTTCCATGGCATAGCCACGAACGCCTTTGTCGCTTTGTTTCCAGGTAGCCCCACCATTGGTACTCTTGTACACGCCTTTGTATTCCACGCCTGCGTACATGATGGAAGGGTTGGTGGGGTCAATAACAAAAGCGTTATTAGTGCGATAGTAGTCATGCCCACGGGGCACACACTGGAGGGCGTTTTTAGTTAAAATGTCAGAGGTAGTATCGCCAGAAGCGGTGCTATTGTTGGAAGGCTTTGGTGCGTGGCCTTTATCTTTGTGCGTTAAGGCAAAGACTGTGCCAATGATAATAATGGCGCCAATACTGCAGCCCAGGCCGATAACCATTCGCTTATGTGCAAATGGCCTTTTCGGTGGTGGCGAACCGGGTGATACTTTCTCCGCAGCTTGGTTAATGCGAGATGCGGAGGAAGTATCTTTTATATCCATGTGTTGTATTGTCCGGCAAAGTGATTATGCTTGTCAATTTAAAACGTGCGGCTCCAACACCTCTTGGCATCTGATAGAATAAGGTAATGACTACATCCTTTACTACCTCTGAATTATCAAATGGCCTGCGCTATGTCTATGCGCCTATGCCTCAATCTCAATCGGTCTACGTGGCGCTGACTGGCACAGTGGGACGTCGAGCCGAGGCTGATGATGAAGTAGGGGCAGCTCATTTTTTAGAGCATCTCTTTTTTGACGGGACTAAGAAACGGCCAACTCCTTTGGAAGTCGGTTCTTTCATTGAGGATATTGGCGCTGAGCACAATGCCAGTACCTCGCAGGAGTTGGTGAGCTATTACGCGAAAGTGACGCCGGAGCATATTGCCCAAGCATGTGAATTTATCTCTGATATATTCTTAAACTCACTCTTACGGGAAGAAGATATCCAAAAAGAGCGAAAAGTTATTGCACAGGAAGCAGTGTTTCGCCGTGACGACCCACTGCAGTCCCTACTGCGTCACCAATATGGGGTGCTTTATCCAGGCCAGAGCGTGGGGCGTTCAATTTTTGATGAAGATGTCAATCTCGAGAATATGACTCAAGAGGTGATTCGGCGGTATTGTGATCGGACCTATATTGTTGAGAATTTTGCCCTGTGTATTGCGGGCAATATTACCGAGCAAGAAGCCGCGCGATTGGCAGAGCGATATTTTGCTGGCCTTCGCAAGGGGGAGCCAACGGTATTTGCTTCAGCAAATATTAATCGTGAAAAAACTATTGTTATTAAACAGCGCGATGTAAAGCAGGCCAAAGTAGTCATGTCATTTGAGGGCTTGCCGTTAAATCATGAAAAATCAGCCGCGCTTAAGGTGCTAAGCACCGTACTGGGCACTGGTGCTTCATCGCGTTTGAACGAAATACTCCGTCAGCAGCTCCAACTCGTCTATGCCTCGGGGGCATATACGACGGCTTTTTCTGATACAGGTGCGCTGACGATGTACGCTTTTATGGATGAAGCCAAATTACCCCAGGCTGTGGCCGAGCTTTGCCATCAGGGTGAATTGCTTGCCCGCGAGCTAGTAACCGACAAGGAACTTGCGCGCGCCAAAGCTCAACTTCTATCTAAGCTTCTTTTTGCTGCTGAAGACACGGCGAATGTGGGAGATTTGTATCTAAGTCAGTACCTCTTGGCTGGTGACATCAAGGATGTTGCCACACTGAGTAAGGAAATAAAAGCAGTGACCCGCGAAGAGGTGATGGAAGTTGCCAAGCGGACTTTTGCGGACGCCCCAAAGGTGAGCGTGGTGGCCAAAGAACTTACCGCGCTGGACGTGCCTGCAATCCACGTATAGAATAAGCATATGAACTTTTTGCGCCGGGCCGTACTCGGTTCCATGGCTTCGCTTCTGGCAACCACCTTGCTCACGCTAGGTCTGGTACTGAGTCTCACTCTAGTGCTGAGCAATCCCGAAAAAGTAAAGAGCGCACTCAGTAAGAGCGGTATTTATGCTTCTTTACCCCGCGACGTTGTGTCGCAGGAAAATGCCAAGAAAGAAACGAACAGTGTGCCACTTGATCGTCCTGAAATTCAGGCCCTGGTGGAAAAAGCATTTCCGGCCTCGGTACTGGAAAGTGACGCCAACCAGATTATTGATGGAGTGTATAAATGGGTAAAAGGTGAGACGTCCGAGCCTGAATTTAGAGTTGACCTGGGGAATTCCAAAACCACCCTGGCTACTTCGATTGGTGCGTATGTACAGCAACGCCTGGCGAGCTTACCCGCTTGTACTGGTGCTTCAACTCAGGCAGTTGATACATTCACTACGACGTGCCGTCCAGTTGGCATGGATCCGGTTGTCGCGGGACAACAGGCCAAGCAGGATATCCTTACCTCTAAAGGCACGTTAGAAAATCCAGTGCTTACTGCCGAAACCTTTAAAAATAGCCAAGGCCAGACATTAACTGAGCAGCTTCATAAAGTGCCGGAGTTGTATCACAATTTGAAACTTGCCTTGTATGGATTGGTTGGCGTGATTGTCATTGCGGCACTGGGGGTGATCTTCCTCTCGGCCACTAAGCGGGGCGGCCTTAGCCGGGCAGCGGTTATATGTATGGTAATGGGCGTCGTAAGTGGGGCCTTTGCTTGGGTGAGTCATTGGATAGTTGGCCGAGTGCTTCAGAACATTGTCACTTCCGCGCCTGACAATTTGCCCCAGGCCAAGATTACTGAAGTCATACGGCTTTTGAGCACCGACGTACGCTTGTACTGGATGGTCTACGCAGCTGCCATTGCGCTGCTGGGTCTGTTGGTCTGGTTGTTATTGAAATTTGTATTCAAGCAGCGACCAGTTGTGGTAACCACAGCTCCTGAATTACAATTACCACCCTCAGACCATAAACCGCTATAATAGCGAGCATGAACTTATTGGAGTATGAAGCAAAAGAGCTTTTGGCTACCCATGGGGCGCCTGTACCACAAAGCCAGCTTGTTCGGGAGGCGACTGCAGTCTGTCCTCTCCCGTTTCCTGCAGTGGTGAAAGTGCAGATTCCGGTTGGTGGGCGAGGTAAAGCGGGCGGTATTCGCAAAGTAGCGTCGGCCCAGGAATATGCGCTGGCGGTGCAACAGCTACTTGGTGCGAGCGTTAAGGGCTATGAAGTGCAGAGTCTGCTTATTGAAGCCTGCCTGACAGTGCAGCACGAATACTATGTGGCAATACTTCTAGACCGTGAGGCTCAGTCGCTTGTACTCCTGGTGCAGCGTGAAGGGGGTATTGAGGTTGAATCAGCCAGTCCTGGCTTGCGCATTCCGCTCACTGCTATGCCCACTACGCAGATTGCCAAAGAGGTTCAGGAATATTTGGGGCTGCCAAGTGCTCTAGCTCCCAAATTACAGCAATTGCTGGAGAGCCTTTGGGAAGTGTGTGACAAAGAAGATGCCCTGCTTGTAGAAATAAACCCCCTTATTCTTACGAGCGACCAGCAGCTCTATTGTGCAGATGCCAAGATTATAGTGGATGCCGCAGCCGCGTTTCGTCATCCAACATGGCATTTTGAACAGAGCCATGCTTCGAGCCAATTTGTGGTGCTCAATACTGATGGTCAGATTGCCTCAATGGCTAATGGGGCCGGGCTTGCCATGGCAACGGTTGATGCTATTGTCGATGCCGGGGCTACGCCGGCCAACTTCTTTGACGTGGGCGGTGGCACGGGCGTTGCTGCAATGGTCGCGGCTTGTCACAAAATGACTGCATTGCCGCATGTAAGGGCAATTGTGGTGAACATCTTTGCGGGCATTACTCGCTGTGACCAAGTGGCCGAAGCGCTTATTGCGGCCACACACCAGATTCCTCAGCTCCCGCCACTCTATATTCGTCTGAGCGGCACTAATGAGCAGGCAGGGCGCCAGATGCTTCAGGAAGCGAAGATTCCGATCCTCCCCACCCTGGGCGACTGTGTGGCTGCGGCCGTGAAGAGTGGCGTGCATGTTTGAGCAGCTTTTCCAGAACCCAGAGGTGCTTGTGCAAGGCATTACCGGTACCCAAGGGGCATTCCATACTCTTGCCATGCAACGCGCCGGAACAACAGTGGTCGCCGGGGTGACGCCAGGAAAAGCTGGGCAGGAAGTGCATGGTGTGCCAGTGTATGATCGCGTGGCTGACGCCCTTCGAGCGCATCCTCAGATAAGCGCGACAGTTATTTTCGTGCCCGCACCTTTTGCCGCGGCCGCGATGCGGGAAGCCATGGCTGCCGGCCTTAAGTGTATTATCTGTATTACCGAAGGTATTCCTGTGCATGATATGCTGCAAGTACTTGAGGTAGCCCGGAAGCAAGGGGTGACCTTGATTGGCCCAAATTGTCCGGGCGTGCTTATTCCTGGTGGTCCTAAACTGGGTATTATCCCAGCTAGCGTGGGAAGTGCTGGCAGTGTGGCAATTGTGAGTCGTTCAGGCACACTTACGTATGAGGTTGCCGCAGGGCTTACTGCCGTAGGCTTGGGGCAGCGAATCATTGTGGGCATTGGCGGTGACGCACTTCCGGGTACGGACTTTATTGCGTGCCTACGGGCTTTCCAGGCTGATCCATTGGTAACGCGCATTGTGTTGATTGGTGAAATCGGTGGTCAGGCTGAGCAAGCTGCTGCAAGCGACATTCGTGCACAGGTGACCAAACCAGTATTTGCCTATGTGGTAGGTCAGAGTGCACCTGCTGGAACGCAGCTGGGGCATGCTGGAGCCATTATGGGTACCACTGATGAATCAGCGGCGGCCAAAACTGCCGCGCTGCAGGCGGCAGGTGCACAGGTTGCCACAAGCATTCCTGTACTTATTGAGCTTATGGCCGCAAGTTAGTTTTCAATTACTGTTGGTGGGCAATTTCGGCTAAAGCTTGTTCCACCGTGACGACTGGGAGATTTTCCTTGGTAATTAGCTCGAGCTGTTTTTGGAATGTTTTGGGCGTGATCGTGGTTGAACTAATGAGCTTATCTTCAACGCGGTGGTAGACCAAAATGAGCCAGCCGTTATATTCCTTTGCTTCTTTGAGGGCAGTGTCGATCGTACTAAGCGGCGTATCTTTGGTGACAAAGAGCACCTCAAGATTGTAGGGATCGAAATTCTGCTTGGTGTTCAGGCCAGTGCTGGTGCCACGGTGACTGCGGTAGAACTGACGGGCATACCACTGCACTTCAGCGTCACTCTTGCCGTAAGGGGTGGCAAAGTCTTGAGTAGCAAGGCCGAAAGATTTATGCAGGTAGTCGTAGGTGCTTTGCAGCTCGTGGTGAAGTTTTTTATCACTAATCGACGTCATGTCTAAATGGTCGTCCCCATGTGCAGCTAACTGGTGGCCGCGCGTGGCAAGGTCCTGAATCTGCTTCTGATTCATAAAGATGCCGGTATCCACCGTGCCAGAATTGAGGTAATAGGTGCCTTTATAGCCAAACTTCTCCATCATAGTGGCTGCAGGATCGTAAGAGGATTGCCAACCATCATCAAAGGTCAGCGACACTAAAGGCCGATCAAAGCGACGATTACCATCGTGGCTCAGACGGGTGATATCCCGTAGCTCATAGTTGTCAGTGCTGAGTGTGCCATTGCCGTGAAGAATGACGGCCACAAACATGGTCTTGGCATTGCTGGGTACTTCAAGAGTTGTGGTGGCGTGCGTCCATTCACTGGCTGGCTTGAGGGTAAGCGGCGTGTCAAACTTGCGGGTGCCGTCTTCGAGTTCGTATTCAGCTGTCACTTCGGCTTTAGTGGTGCTTGTATAGTCAACGGCAAAGCTGAATGCTTGACCTGGCTTAACTGCCAATGGAAGATACTGCCATTTGGCCTCGCCATCTTTATAGTCGGTAATAGTTGTTTGCAAAGTACGGTTCGTGCCTTCTTTGGCGTAGGTGAAGGTGGGCTTATTCAGCCCATCGGTATAATTTGTCCAATCTTGGGGCAAGCCTTGTGCTTCAGTGGTGAGCTGGGCATTGGGAATAAGATTCTCGCCAGCGGACCTGGCCGTGGGAATATAGAGGCCGTCTTCTTTTTCTTCCAGATAGGTATCGTCAAGTTGGAGATCACCGTCAGCGGTCAGACGGTAGACCAATTCAACTGATTGAAGGTTGTCTGCTGCCTTGAACGCGTAACTTACAGTAGACCATGGATCGGTATTGGCCGGATATTCGCGGATGGTTTCAAGCCTGGAGGAACCGTCTTTATAATAGGATCGTACGAGCAGATCAAAAGGTGCCGTGGTCAGGTAGTAGCCTTTAAAGAGGTACTTTTTGCCAGGTTGCACGGTCACTTTGGGCGTATGGAGCGTGACATCACCACTCTTGTAGTTGCGGACATAAATACCCATGCCCGAGCCCTTAACGTAACCCTTACTACTTCCAGTGGTCACCCCTGCTTCACCTTTTACTAACAATTGCCAGTTATGAGGCAAGCCATTGGCGTCCAACTTCTCGAATGAACCGCTTTCTAAAAGATTATTTTCCGAAACGTTGACAGGCCGACTTACCGTAAGATATTGTTGCCAACCTAGCCATAGTAACGCCACAATTGGCACCACCGCGACCCAGGGGTGAGAAAGGAGCGGTCGGAGTCGTTGGCGAAGCGTTGGCTGGGACATCGCAGCTGCATGGGCTTTTTTGGATTTTCGGGACGCCTTTTGGGGGGTATTGGTTTTTGCGTTAGTTTCGTTCGTCTTTTTGGTCATATCTTCTCTAGTTTACCCTGGAGTGACTTGTCGGCCAATCCTTGTTGGTGAAATCCACGTTCCGCCAGTGTCTTTTCGTGATAATAAATGGTGTGCCTTACTCAAGCAACGGATGATCGAGACCAGTTGAATGAAATCCATAATGTAGAAAATAAAGTAGGAAACTGGCACGAAAAGTGAGAGGCGCAAACGATCTTTAAAGCTGGCATGTTCGTCCCACCAAAGGGTAATGAAAGTATAGATGGTAATGGTCAGATAGGCGCCAACAACGAGGGTGAGGGTTCGTTGACTAAAGGTGATGTACAGAGCGTATCCCCAGATGATCGGAGCCATAAAGAGGGCGAGTTCGCTCAGTACGGCCATGGGCATGCGGTAGTAGGTGAGTGAGGGGGTGAACTGGCGGCCACTGTTGCCAATAAGGTGAGAATACTTGATCAGGTTTTGAAGACTGCCATACTTCCAGCGGAAACGTTGGCGCAAAAGACCTTTGAAGGTTTCGACTCCTTCGGTCATGGCATGAACATCCACGCCGTAGACCATGCGGTGGGTGCGATTGCCACGGCTGACGATCTTGAGGCTCAAACCGATATCTTCAGTCATGGTGTCAGTGTCATAGAAGTTCACTTCGCGAAGCACGCTCATGCGATAGGTTGAGGCAACGCCACCAACCACAAACTCGCAGTTGAGAAGGGAATAGATCTTCTTGGAGCGGTAGCCGATCATGTGTTCAAATTTTTGGAGGATACCAAGTACATTAGGCTCTTCAATGATCTGGACGTTGGCTGCCACGCCCGCAATGGTGGGGTCGTCAAAGTAGCTGATGGCATTGGCCACTGTGTCTGGGGAGATGATTGAATCGGCATCAAGGGTCATCACAAACTCACCTTTGGCGTAGCGGCTAAGAATGTAGTTAAGGGCCGCGCCTTTACCCATGTTTGTAGGCATTGGGTATATGTGAATGTTTTGGCGAGGATGGTGCTTGATATAGCGGCGGACGAGTTTGAGTGTGTCATCTTTGGAGCCGTCATCGGCAATAATAACTTGGAGGTTTCGGTGAGTACTCCGGCGAATAGAATCAAGGCTTCGGGCAATAACCTTCTCTTCGTTGTGGGCCGAAATGGCAATCGTGACTAAGGGCTGGTCTTTGGTGGCCACGTGCTTCTTGTGTCGCTGGCGTCGCAAATGTTTAAAATGCCATATGTCGTAAAAGTTAGCGCCAGTGAGGTAAAACCCCAGATGAATCACATAGACGGTGCTCACAATTGCGAACAGATAGAAAAACAGGCTGCCCAGGTCCATACTTACCCCTTTTTAGTCTTAGATGCTTTCTTTGGTGAAGCATGCGCTTTTGCTGTCTTGAGATGAGGGCGTTTGTAAACGTGTTTGGCTCCGTGGCGTGCCACAGTGGTGGTGGCGACAATAATCCAGCTGACAATACTTACCAGCGTGACAAACATGAAGAAACCTGCAGTCCGACCGCTGGTCGGTGCCGCAAAATATCCCACCGAAATTATTCCCGCACTGGCAATGCCGTAATGCAGTGAGCCCATGACGCACTCCCTCACCTTTAATAATGGTTACCTTACGCAAATAGTAGCATTGAGCGCCTATTATAACAACTACATTTCACAACAATTATGAGGTATTTTCTGCTTGTTTTTACCTATAAGGACATTTCTTACTGCTTGGGGTGCTACAGTAGTGTTGTCTAAAGACTGTGAAACGTGTAAGCTTAATCTACTTAGCAAAGCGAGGAAAAATGAGACAACGTTTACGCATCCCTCATTTTGGGAACCGGAGATTGATAAGTATGAGCGCGATCGGATTGATCGTTGCAGGTCTTGCAATGTGTGTGTACGCTATTAAGCCTTCCAAGGCAGATGGCGTGAGCAACACTGCGCAAGGGCAAGTGCGAACTGTGTCGGCCTCGGCTGATTTATTAGCCGTGCAGCCGCAGCTTTTGCAGGGAGCAAGTTACGTGAAGGGCGGGGTACGCATTACCCCAACTAGTTTTAAGATCGTTGAACAGAATGGTACGGGCGGCCAAGTTAATTCACCAGTTAATCTTGGGACGTATTTGGAGGTCAAAGGTCCTTTTACACTCAAAGCGACTGTGGGCGAATTCAAAGATAGCCCCGCTTCTTTGTATCTCTATGGGCAAGTGCCGATTATTGCTGACGAATTTCGTATCGAACGACAAGCGATCCATCTGATTATTGCCGATGGCAAACTGACTGTGGAAATTTGGGACGGTGGCCGAGCGCCAAAGTCGAAACAAAGTTTTGCGTTTACTTCAGTGACTTCGTTGCCCTTGCAATTGGCATTTAAGGACGGGAAGTTGACTTTCCTGGCCGCTGATAAAGTAATTGGTTCGGTAAGTGTGGCCAATGTCATTAAAGACAAGCTGTGGTTTGGCGCTGATGCCCCAAGTGGCAACTGGCTGATTTCCGCCTTTACTATCGAAGAAGGCTCGGGAGCTGAAGCAAAGATTGTTGATGCCAGTACTCGTACGGCAACCACCCATGATGCCCAAGGTCTTCAAGCCTTAGCTGCCAAGCGACGTCCTGACTTCAAGGTCGGTGCTGCAATGTCACCGTACGCAGTTGCGACTGATAGTCAATACGCGGCAGTGGCCATGGACTCTTCCCAGTTTGGGAGCTGGACTCCGGAAAATGCAATGAAGATGCAATTCCTGCAGCCGCGAGAGAACGCCTTCTATTTCCAGCAGGCTGATTTATTGGTAAAAATTGCGCAGCAAAATGGTATTACCATGCATGGGCACACCCTTGTGTTTGGGGAAGCTAATCCTAAGTGGGTCAATGATCTTCCAGTGGCAACGCCAGCAGATAAGCTTCGCGTGCAGCAAGTTATGGAAAACCATATTACCCAGGTAGTGAGCCATTTTGGCACAAAGGTGAGTTCATGGGATGTTGTGAACGAGCCTATGGCTGATTATGATGACACTGCGGATGGCGAAGGTGCAACATTGCGCCAGCATAAGTGGCAAAAAGCCATGGGTGAGGCTTACATTGCGAAGGCATTCGTGGCCGCGCACAAGGCTAACCCGGAGGCTATGTTGTTTGTGAATGACTATGGTCTTGAAAGCGAAGGTGATCGCTGGGACGCCTTTGTGCAACTGATGACCCGGCTCAAGGCTGAGCTGCAAAGGCAGAATGTACCTATCGATAAGATTGGTGTTGGCTTTCAGGCACATGTCTATACTGCCGAGGATCGTATTGACCCTGCAGTGCTTGCTGCACACATTCGCCAACTCGCCAGTCTAGGCTTTAAGTCGCAGATTTCCGAAATGGATGTGTATAGCGATGATGGCGATGACACCCAAGGCTTGGAATATGCCGCTATCTTTAAAGTTTGTTTGAACGAACCATCCTGTATTGCTTGGCGCACATGGATTCTGTCGGACAGGTATAATTATTGGAAGGACGAGGATGATGGTCAGATCTTTCAAGGTAAAGATGGGCTATTTGGCACTGACATGCAGCCTCGCGCCGGGTATCTGTATATTCAAAGGCTATTAAGCCAATAACATAAAAAGGGGTGGGAATGATTGTACGTCAACGTCAAAAGCGAAAAATAGTAAGTAAAGGCCTTGCCGCTCTTGGTTTGGCAGTGATCAGTTTCCTAGGTCTTACCGTTGCCATGCCTGCGCATACCTATGCTGCGGTGACCAATCCTCAACCCGTTGCCAAGGTGTCATTCACTTTTGATGATGGCTACACAGGGGCAGTGACTAAGGCAGCCCCAGCGCTGGCTGAATACGGTATGAGCGGTACTGAATATGTAATTACCGGCATGGTCGGGCAGCCCGAATACATGACCTGGCCCCAAATCACCACACTTCAGAACCAATATGGCTGGGAAATTGGTTCGCATACGGTCACGCACCCGGAGCTCACCACAGTGACTGCTGCCAAGCTGGAAACAGAAATGGCTGCCAGCAAGAGCGCGCTGCAATCTCGTGGCTTTGCGGCAACCTCTTTTGCTGCGCCGTATGGGGATTATAACAACCAGGTGCTTGCCGCAGCCGCGAAGCACTATGCCATTCATCGGCCATTCTGGGATACTGAAGGCACGAATGTGTGGCCGTACAGTGATTATCTTTTACAGGTTAAGCAAGTGCAAAGCGGTGTCACTGTTGATCAGGTAAAGGGGTACATCAATGAAGCCAAACAAAAGAAGCTATGGCTTGTACTCGTATTTCATGAAATCAAGGATGTACCGAGTGCTGACCCTCAGGAATACGAATATAGCACAGCTAATCTAAAGAAGATCGCCGCCTATGTGAAATCACAAGGCATTGCTACCACCAATGTTTCTAAAGGCACTGTCACAAGCACCACTAACATGCTTGCCAACGCGACCTTTGACAATGGCCTCAGCAATGGCTGGACTACTGATAACGCTACTCAAGTTAAGAAGAATACTGCCAGCAAGGGAAGCCAACCAAGCCCTACAAGTTCGATTGAGATGAACGCAACGACCACTGCCAAGAGCGTGCATCTCTTTGCTCCCAAGGTGGACGTACTCAGCAGCACTACCTATATGATTAAGAGTTTCTTGAACGTGGAGAAGCTCACCAGCGGCGAAGTAACCTATTATATTGATGAATATGATGCCAGTGGTAACTGGATTTCGGGCCAGTACAAGAGTAGTGAAGCAACTAGCTTTGTTGAGGCGATGAACTTTACCTACAAGCCAACCTCAGTAAATGTGAAGAAGGCGAGTTTGCAAATTGCCGTGTCTGGCAACTCGGGCATTAAGGCATTTGTTGATAATGTCCAATGGTTCGCGCTTAACTAGTAACATTTGCGAGACAAACAAAAAACCTCGGTATAACCGAGGTTTTTTGAGAGTAATAACTACTTAGAAGTTGCGACGAGGTCGCTCTTCCATTGGACGAGCCTGGTTTACAACGATCTTACGACCGCCTAAATCAGATCCATCCAGATTCTTGATGGCGTTTTGGCCATCTTCATCAGTAGCCATTTCTACAAAGCCGAAGCCTTTTGATCGACCAGTGTCGCGGTCCGTGATAACACGAGCGCTCACAACTGTTCCGTATTGGGCGAAGTGGTTCTGCAGATCATCGTCTGTAGTACTGTAGGGAAGTCCGCCCACATAGAGTTTGAATGACATAGATACAAGATATCCTATTTACTTACTTGGGCCGACCATATCTCAATGGTAGAGATTACCCCTTGCTATTATAGTCTATCTGTGTCAATTGATAAATAAGGTAATTTTACGAATTTGTTTTTGGGTTACGAATTCCGACTAAAGAAATGACCCCGCCAATGGCTACAAAGGCAGCCGTAACAAGGGTGGCGGTGCGGAAACTGGCAATGTTTGCCGCATCAATTGCAGTGCTCAGTATTTGTTGTTCAGAGTGGGGAATTTCCTGTGGAATGTGCTTTTCAAGCACTTTTTCAGACGCTAATTCCAAACTTGTACGAGCTGCGGCGCCCAGCTGAGAAGTATCTGCGCGAGTGAGCGAGGCGCTAAATTGGGTACTCATAACTGCCCCGATAAGGGCAATGGCCAGCAATCCAGCAATACGCGCAATCGCGTTATTCACGGCCGAGGCAATGCCTGCTTCCTGCTTGGGTACATCACTGAGAATCGCCGCTGTCAGCGGAGCGACTGTTGCGGCCAGGCCAATACCAAAGAGAAGTACGCCGGGTAAAATATCGGTCAGGTAGTGAGGATGGGTGCTTGCCGCAATTGCCAGCCATACGAGTCCAATGCTAATAGTCACTGGCCCCAGGCCCATAAACAAGCGTGGTCCAAAGCGCTGAGCAAGGCTCCCAAAGTAGGCCGAACAGCTAAACATGATCAAGGTGATGGGTACGAGACTCAGTCCACTCAGCGTGGCTGAATAACCGGCTGTTTGCTGCAAAAAGAGCACCAGAATAAAAGTAATGATCCCTAAGCCCCCGTATACGGCGAGTGTGGCCAAGTTGCCAACGCTGAAGTTATGGTTCCTAAAAAGAGTAAACGAGAGCATTGGGTGCGCAGTGCGTTGTTCGTGCCACATAAAATAACCCAGACTCACCAAGCCGATAACCAAACACCCCAAGAGTAACGGCGAACTCCATCCTAGCCTGGCTTGCTCAATAAAGGCAAAGACCAGGCCGCCCAGACCCACGACGCAGGCCGTTACTCCCTTGAAGTCAACGTGCGTATGTGCGGCGTTATGGCGGTCGGCCTGAAGCTTGCGCATGAGCCAGAGGGTCATAAGAATTGGCACGATGTTGATGGCAAAGATGTAGCGCCAGCTCAGTTGATCCACAAAAAAGCCACCCAGGAGCGGCCCAATTAAATACGAAATACCTGTCCAGGCGGTCCATTGTCCAATCGCTTTGCCGAATTTTTCTTTTGGTATCTCGTCGTTGATGAGCGCTAAGGAACTGGGGACGAGCAGCGCTCCGGCCACCCCTTGTAATAAACGGCCCAGTACTAGGATGGTCATATTTGGTGCAATGGCACAGAGCAGAGAAGACGCGCCAAAGCCGATGAGCCCGTAGCGTAATATGCGACTGCGGCCGAATAGATCAGAGAGCGAGCCAGCCACTAAAATAAAAGCCCCGAGGGTGAGGAGGTAGCCATCAACGACCCATTGTTGCGCTGCCAGCCCGCCGCCCAGTTCGGTTTGAATAACGGGCAGAGCGACATTCACCACAGCCCCATCCAGAAAAGCTACAAAAGAGGCAAGGATAGCCACTGTTACGACCAGGCGGTAAGTCTTCATTCTCTTTATGCTACTCTTGAGGCCGCGCGCACGCAACTTGCGAGAGGCGTATAATAGAATTCGAAAGGGGGCACATGGCAAAATTGCACGACAAAAAAGTAGCACTGTTAGTCTACGATCTTTTTGAACAAGTTGAATTTACCGAACCTCGTAAAGCGCTCGAAGAAGCCGGAGCTGAAGTTGACGTGATTACGGCCCACAGCGGCGAAGAACTCCAAGGCCTGCATCATATAGAAAAAGGCGACACGTTCAAGGCTGACCTTTCGGTTGAAGAAATAGAAGCTGATGAATACGATGCTGTGGTTATTCCCGGTGGGGTGGTGAACGCTGATCGCCTCCGCATGAGTGAGGCAGCCCGTCAATTTGTGCAACAGATGAATGCGGCAGGAAAGCCGATTGCGGCAATCTGTCATGGTCCTTGGCTCTTAGTATCGGCAGGGCTGGCTAAGGGGCATCAGTTTACTTCTTATGCAACCCTCCAAGACGACATTCGGAACGCGGGCGGCCACTGGGCTGACGAGAAAGTCGTGGTGGATGGCAACTTGATTACGAGTCGCAAGCCAGATGACCTGGATGCTTTTAATGAGGCAATTATTGCTGCGCTCACCTAGTTAACGGTTGCCCCTTGGCAATCTCCTCACGCAAGAGTACTATGAAGGGCGTTATGAAAATCTCACACATTATTGCACGACAGATTATTGACTCACGCGGCACGCCCACAGTGGAAGCCGATGTAATTTTAGAGGACGGCACGCTTGGACGTGCTGCCGTTCCTTCTGGCGCTTCAACTGGGAGCGGTGAAGCTCTTGAATTGCGCGATGGCGGCACAGCCTTTGGCGGCAAGGGCGTCACCCAGGCAGTTCAAAATATTACCGAAAAGATCGCCCCTAAACTAATTGGTTTTGAAGTTGAAAACCAGCGCGAACTCGACCGGATGATGCTTGAACTTGACGATACTGAAAACAAAAGCGTTCTGGGCGCCAATGCCATCCTGGCGGTCTCGCTTGCCGCTGCTCATGCCGCTGCCAACTCTCAGAAAATGCCGCTCTTTCGCTATGTGGGTGCGCTGATTAACAACAGTGATTTCCGCATGCCAATGCCCCTGATGAACCTCATTAATGGTGGCAAGCACGCTGCTGGCAGCACTGATATTCAGGAATTTATGATCATTCCTAAAGGTGGCGACACAATGGCCAAACGCATCCAGATTGGCGCCGAAGTCTTTATGGCTTTGAAAAAAGAGCTGAGTGATCGCAATTACAGTACAACAGTTGGTGACGAAGGTGGTTTTGCGCCTAGCGTCAGTGGCAACGAAGAGGCTCTGGAACTACTTGAAGCAGCGGTCAAACGGGCGGGCTACACCTTGGGCACAGAGGTGACTTTGGCACTTGACGTGGCTTCGAGCGAACTTATGGATGCTGCTGGAGCCTACGAACTCAAGACCGAAAACCGGACCCTGAGTGCTTCAGAAATGGTTGCCTGGTACAAACAGCTCGTGGCCTCTCACCCAATTACTTCTATTGAAGATGGCCTGGGCGAAGGCGACTGGGACGGGTGGAAGGAGCTTACGCAGACTATTGGTGCTGATGTGCAATTAGTAGGGGATGACCTGCTGGTAACCAACACTAAGCTCTTAGAAAAAGGCATTGCCGAAAAAGCAGGCAACGCAATTTTGATCAAACCAAACCAAATTGGTACTCTGACCGAAACGATTGACGCTGTGCAAATGGCCCACAAAGCTGGCTGGAATACAGTGATGAGCCACCGTTCGGGTGAAACCGAAGATGTCACCATTGCTCACTTGGCCGTTGGCCTGCAGTGTTCGCAGATCAAGACTGGTTCCTTGAGCCGAAGTGAACGCTTGGCGAAATACAACGAACTTTTGCGCATTGAAGAACAGCTTTAAGCTTTCTACTTTGCAAGAAAATGGCCGCATCATGCGGTCATTTTTTATAGCATCTTTTTATTTCTATTCAACATACACACAAAAGGTGTAAAGTAGGTGGGTCCGATAGTCAGCACTTTCCCGAAACGGAGTGGTCTTGTGACCCAGGCAGTGTTCCAGAACGTTCCGATCATTGAGGTGCGTTCGTCGTATGAGAAATTTCTCTCTGCTCTTGCGGCGTCTTGTCGCAAGGCTGTGCTGGTGCTGTTGTGGATCGCGGTTGCCGCGTTCTGCTACTACGCTGTACTCAGCCACACCTACGCGTTTATCGTCAGGAGTATTGCTACTCCTCCGACGGTCAAGACGGCCCTTGAAGGGTGTCTGATCCAGACCTTCATGTGGCTTACAATCACCAGTGGCTCGTGCCATTTGTTCGCTGCGGTAAGCAAGTTCACCAAGACCGCCACGCTGTTCCTGTGCCTCTGGATTCCCCAGGCCTGCATCTTCTGCATCTGCTTGGTGCTAGAGGTGGTGGTTCTCCTGGAGGGGGTGTAGTATCGGGCGAGCTGGAGTAGAGACCTGCTGAATGAGAATCACGCTTACGCGTGTATGTTTTTCTCTTCACTGTCTCCTCCAGCTTTTCCCGGCGTAATATTGAAATTTTATAGCTTTTAGTGTATAATATGCGGGTTCGGAATGTCCCGATGTACCCGCGTCACCCTGACGCCCGATCCGCAAGGAGAAATTGTGTTGCAGAGCTTCACGTCGGCCCAGAAAGGTTCGGTCGCATTCCGCGCCCTGGCCATGATCGCTCTCATGAGCCCGCCGACCTGGCCCCTGGTCTACTACACCCTCAAGTGCTACTTCGCCAACGAGGCGACCATGCCCGGTCTCAGCATCTACAACCTGGTGGACATGATCCCCGAGACGGCAATCGTCCTTCTCCTGGGCCTGGTCATCCTGTTCGCCTACGAGGCCTTCATCTTCCTGTGCCCCGGATCGGTCCACCTGATCACCTGGTTGCTTTACGACAACCTCTTGGTTGAGTCGGTGCAAGCTTGCCGGAAGACCGGTCGTGGCCTGGCCTACATCACCTTCGGCATCGCTGCCGTCCTCGTGCTCGTGTGCTTCATCACCTACTAGAAAGGCATTTCGGACAAGCTGCGGTGTACTGTGGATGAGAAGTTTTGCGCCTTTGGCGTAAAACGTTTTACTCTCCACCTCTACACCCAGCTTTTCCTGGTTATTTCTACCTACACCCTCGGGGTGTTTTTTGTTGCTCATTCTTGGAGTATAGTGTGGGTGTCCGAGTGTGTGCACGGCAAACAAAGGAGTAGGCCATGGGGCCGCTACGTTTTGACATCCAGGACTTTCTTCGCCTTTTCCAGGGTATCTTTGCCCGGGGAGCGGTGAAGCGGTTCTTCTTCGTTGTCTTCCTGATGATCGTCGGACCGACGGTGCTGGCCATGTTCGACCTGGGACCGCAGTTCTTCAACGGTGGGCGCGAGTCGCTGCACGCTGTTGCAATCTGCTGTCTGTGGGAGAGCGCGGTGCTCATCACTTCGAGCCTCTTTGTTCGGGAGCGACAGTTCAACTTCTGGTATCACCAGGGTCCTCCAGTTCACTGGGATGGCAAGGACTTTGCGGCTCAGAGGCGTATCAAGATGGCACTGTTGTACTGCGGCCTTGGGTTCGCCTTCGTGAGTGTCTGCTCGCTCTTTCTTAGCTGGTTGCTGACGCAACCCTACTGAGGGCACCCTTGGACAAGCTAGGCAAGGGCACTGGAATGCGAGAACTCACGCTCCGGCGTGTATCTTTGTTCTCTTCCAGCCCTCCTAGCTTTTCCTGTAGAACCATAGGCAGAATGCTTATTTCATGCTATAATAGACACCAAGATTTTAATGTGCCCGAAGGTGGGCTTTATTTATATGACACAGCCAGACAAAATTCGAAATATTGCAATTATTGCCCACGTTGACCATGGGAAGACAACGCTTGTTGACGGGCTTCTTAAGCAGTCCCACACATTCCGCGACAACCAGGCCGAAATGAGCCAGGAACTGATCATGGACAGTGGTGACCAAGAGCGCGAGCGCGGTATTACCATTACAGCCAAGCAAACCACTGTCGAATATGAAGGCTACCGCATCAACATTGTGGACACTCCCGGACACGCCGACTTCTCTGGTGAAGTTGAACGGACGCTGAATATGGCCGATGGGGTGTTGCTGATTGTTGACGCCCAGGAAGGCCCTATGCCTCAGACTAAGTTTGTGCTTGGTAAGGCCTTGGCTTTAGGACTGAAGCCCTTGGTGATTATTAATAAAATCGACAAGCCAGGCAGCCGTCTTGCCGAAGTTGAAGACGAAATTTCTGATCTCTTTTTGGAACTAGCGATTAGCGACGACCAGTTGCACTATCCTGTTTACTTTGCCATTGGCCGTGATGGCAAAGCCTGGAAAGAGCTGCCGAGCGATCCAACTGCCGCTGCTGACTTGATTCCAATTTTCGAAGCAATTTTGAGTGAAGTGCCTGCTCCAAGTGTGGAAGTCGATGCGCCATTGCAATTGCTTGTGACCGCACTAAGCTACGATAACTTCTTGGGTAAATACTCCATTGGCCGCATTGGCCGGGGAACTGCCACTCGCAACCAAGCTGTGGTGCTGATTAAAACCGATGGGACGCAGATTAAAGGCAAGATCGATAAGATCTTTGTTAACAAGGGTCTGGCCAAAGTGGAAGTGGAAGCTGCTGGCGCCGGGGATATTGTTTCCCTTACTGGTATTGCGAACGCCCACATTGGTGAAACTATTGCAGATGCCGAACACCCCGAAGCATTGCCAGTTATTGACATTGAAGCACCCACACTCAAGATTTATCTTGGTCCGAACACTTCACCGATGAAGGGTAAGGAAGGGAAGTTTAGCACAGGCCGCCAGATTGGCGATCGCCTCAACAAAGAATTGGAAACCAATGTTGCGTTGCGTGTTGAAGACGGCGGTATTGGCTTTTTGGTCAGTGGCCGTGGTGAATTACACTTGAGCGTGTTGATCGAAACCCTGCGCCGTGAAGGCTTTGAATTTGAAGTTGGCCGTCCTCAAGTAGTGACTCAGGTTATTGATGGCATTGTCCAAGAACCTCTGGAAGAGTTGATCATTGAAGTACCAGATGAATACACTGGCGCAGTTAACCAGGAATTGGGTCTTCGCCGTGCCGAACTCAAGGAGCACTTGCAGACTACTAAAGGGACCACTCGCGTCACGTATATTTTGCCAACCCGTGCCTTGCTTGGCTTGCGCAACCTGATGATGACTGCCACCAAGGGTACGATCATTATGAACACTTTGCCACATGGCTACCAACCACTTGGTGGTTCTTTGCCAAAGAACCGCAGCGGCGCGCTCATTGCGACTGAATCAGGAGTGAGTACTCCCTACGCCTTGGAGATGGCTGAATCTCGCGGTGAATTGTTCATTGGTCCTGGCACCCAAGTGTACCAGGGGATGATTGTGGGTCAATACAGCCGCCAGGATGACTTGGATATTAACATTTGTAAAGCCAAGCATCTGACCAACATGCGTAGTTCTTCCTCTGATGGTACGGTGCAACTCACACCGTTTACCAACCTGAGTCTTGAGCAGTGCCTTGATTTCATCGAAGACGATGAATTGCTGGAAGTGACACCAAAGAGCCTGCGCCTGCGCAAACGCTATTTGCTGCCTCACGAACGCAAACGCCACGCCAAGTAGTAGTGAGTTTTGATGGGTCGCAGCTGTTGCGACCAGAGCGGCCGTCCGGTAAAATGGGCGGCCGTTTATTAGTGGCTATACTTTTTATACTCACTTGTGCATAATAAACATATGCATATGACTGATGAAACATTTGAAACACTTATTGCCAACGAATTAGACGCCCTGCCCGAGCGTTTTACCAAGCACATGGACAATGTCGCAATTGTCTATGCCGATGAACCCACGCCGGAGCAGCGCACCAAACTTGCCTTACGGTGTAATGAAACGCTCTTTGGATTGTACGAAGGCATTCCGCTCATCCAGCGGGGGATTGCCTACAATATGGTTTTGCCAGATAAGATTACACTCTTTAAACACCCACTGTTAGCCGTGAGTCATGATGAAGTCACGCTGCGTGAGGCTATCCGCCATACTTTGTGGCATGAACTTGCCCATCATGTGGGACTTGATCATGCCCGGATTCACGAGCTTGATCACAAACGAGCTACAGAGCTTTCCAATGGCTAAGTTCTTGGGGTAAAAAGCCTTCCGGATGCTGGAAATCAGCTTCCCATTGATAGCCTTTTTGGTACCCAAGATCTTTCATGAGTTTGGTTGGAGCGTTGCGAAGATGCAGTGGCACTGGTGCGTCGGGAAATTCTTTGGCTGCTTGCAAAGCTTTACTCATGGCCTCGGCCACAGTGCGGGACTTTTCGGCTTTGGCCAGGACGGTGGCGCAATGGAAAAGACTGTATTGGGCTTCGGGTAAGCCGATGCGCTCCACAGCTTGGAAGGTGGCTACGGCCAGACTCAGCGCGCCATTGCCAGCCAGGCCGATATCCTCAGAGGCGAAGATAACCATGCGGCGGGCAATAAATTTGGGATCTTCCCCAGCTTGGAGCATGCGGGCCAGGTAGTAAAGGGAGGCGTTGACCTCGCTCCCGCGCATGCTTTTGATAAACGCACTAATAATGTTGTAGTGCATGTCGCCACCCTTATCGTAGCCGGGCACGCTGCGTTGGGCAGCGGTTTTGACAATCTCGGGTGTCACTTCTTTTTTGGTAAAATGCAGGGCAAGATCGAGGTTGCCCAAAGCCACTCGGGCATCACCTCCAGCTAATTCAGCCAGCAAATCAAGCGCTTCAGCGCTGACGCGTGCTTCTTCGTTAATCTCTTTGACCGCACGAGTAAGAATGGCCAATATGTCAGCTTTACTATGTGGCTCAAGTACAAGAACGCGGCTACGGGAAAGGAGTGGGCGAATTACTTCAAAGCTGGGGTTTTCGGTAGTAGCGCCAATCAGGGTGATCAAACCACTTTCAACATGGGGGAGAAAGGCATCTTGCTGCGCCTTATTAAAGCGGTGAATTTCATCCACAAACAAGACGGTCTGGCGTTGCAGTTGCTGGGAAACTTTGGCGCTTTCCACGACTTTGCGCACATCAGCCATGCCAGCCGTGACGGCACTGAGTTCAATAAAGTCGGCCGCGACTTCGTGGGCAATAATGCGAGCCAAAGTGGTCTTGCCACTTCCAGGCGGACCCCAAAGAATAAGGCTGACCGGCTGCTTGTTTTGCACAATCTGCCGCAAGATCTCACCGTCACGCGTCAAATGAGCCTGTCCAATGACGTTATCAAGGGTATGTGGGCGCAGGCGTTCGGCTAAAGGTTGCATCATTCTAGTATACCTGTTCTGGCAAGTTTAACGCCAGAAGAAACGTTGGCCGTTAAGCAGTGAGACATTTTCGTCATTCACATTAAAGAGTTCGCTCATCGTGACCAGCACGTAACCTCGGGCTTGGAGTTGGTCAACAATCTGAGGAATCGCATCGGCAGTACGGGAATAAATACTGTGAAAAAGCACGACTGAACCAGGCTGGGCCTTGGCCAGGGTGCGCTGGACAATAGTGGCCGAATTAAATTCCGCCCAGTCTTGAGGGTCGACGTTCCATAAGGCAATCGGTCGGTTGATAAGGGTCAGTGTTTTGAGTTTATAGTCGGCATACGGCGGACGCATAAAATGGGGCGCCCGGCCGATTACTTCATTGATAACCTGGTCGGTGTTATTTACTTCGCGCTGGACATCGGCGTCTTTGAGTTGCGAGAGACGGGGGTGGCTCCAACTGTGGTTGCCGATCTCATTGTCATTGTCGTAGGCTTCGCGAACCTCTTCGGGCTGTTGGATGACCTTACTGCCCATGTAAAAGAAAGTGCCGACAGCCTTGCGATCCTTTAACGTTTGGATGATACGTCGGCCGTTTTGCCCATCAGGCCCATCATCAAAGGTCAGGGCGATGCATTTCATCACCGCGCAGTTGATATTGCTGCGATCGTCGTTGACCAAAGCTTGAGTGTAGTGCTGTTGGTTTTGGGTCAGGCGTGCCTCCTGGTAGCTTGGTCCTAATTCAGGGAAATGTTCAGCAATAACCTGGGGTTGTACGTAAGCCAGGAGCGTCTCCATGGGCACCTGCACAGTGACCGGACCCTCAATACCTGGAGCAACTGTGCCGCGCCCCAAATTGATGAGTAGTCCTTTGTCAGTCATCAGAAAGTCATTAAATTTACTAAATTGGGCCTCGGTGGATGCGAGCATACGCGCGTAAAAAGGGGGATTGTTGCGGTAGAGTTCGCCATACCGAATCAGTAAATTATCCCTCACCTGGTAGGAAAGCTGATGGGCGCCTGCCGGGCCAGTAAACAGATTAGCAATGGTTGGCTCGGCTTGGGTGCTGCGATACGAGATAGTTTCGATTGCGGGCACCCGCATATGCGGACCCCAGAAGGCCGCTCCTAAGATGAGGAGTGAAGCAATCCATTGCAATAAGGCTCGCTGACGAACATGTAATGACATAAAGATAAGGATACTGCAAAATCTCTTGTTTGTCATGGGGTGGGGTGCTATGCTTAAGCCAAATGACCACGAGCAAAGCTGCCCCATTAGTTGTTCAAAAGCTCACCAAGACATATGGTCGGGCGCGCGGGGTTGCACAGCTCAGTTTTAGTCTTAAAGAGGGTGAAGTCTTTGGGTTTTTAGGGCCAAATGGGGCGGGCAAAACCACCACTATTCGCACAATTCTTAATTTTCTGCACCCGAGCAGCGGTTCGGTGAGCATATTTGGGCTGGATAGCGTCACACAGAGTGTAGAAGCCAAGCGTCATATTGGCTATTTGGCCGGTGATTTTGCCGCCTATCTCGACCTTACTGGTGAGCAATTTCTGCACTATTTAGGTGCGCTGAGTAGTGCTGACCATGCGGATACAGCTCGCTATTTGGCAACTCGCTTCAAGGCTGAACTCACTCGGCCGCTCAAAGAGCTTTCCAAAGGTAATCGTCAGAAGATTGGTATCATTCAAGCCTTTATGCATAAACCTAAGCTGCTGATTCTTGATGAAGCAACCAGTGGTCTTGACCCCTTGATGCAAGAGGAGTTTTATAGCGTGCTGCGTGAGGCGCGTGATGATGGGGCAACCATATTCATTTCTTCCCATAACTTGAGCGAAGTGCAGAAGGTTTGCGACCGCGCGGCATTCATCCGCGAAGGTAAGTTGGTGAGCATTGAGGCGATTGCTCAGATGCAGCAGATGAGCGTGCATCGTTTTACCGTTTGGTTTGGCCAGAAAGTGACGCAAAAGGACTTTGAGCATCTTAAGGGTATTGAAGAGATCGTGATCGAGGGAGACCAGGGGCATTTTGTGCTTTCGGGAAGTGTGGATGGATTTATAAAAGCACTAGCCAAGCATAAGATTCTGAATATTGACCGTCAGGAAACAGAACTCGAAGATCTCTTTATGCGCTATTACAGAGGAGAATCGAAATGACCCTGCCTATTACTTCGGTGCTTGCCAAAACGCTATATGATTATCGTCGCTTAGCAATTGCCTGGGGTATAGGTATTTTCCTTTTGGTGTTGATGTATGCTTCTTTTTTTCCATCCATTGCCTCAAGTCCTAGCATTGGGGAGCTTTTTGATAACTTGCCCGCGGCTTTTCGGGCCATTGTTGGTGACACGGCCTTTTACGCAACGCCGAGTGGATTCATTAATGCCGAAGTCTTTAGCCTGACGTTCCCGATCCTGCTTGGCATTCTTTCCATTACCATTGGAAGTGCGCTGATAAGTAAAGAAGATGAAAATGGCACATTAGAACTACTTCTTGCTCGGCCTGTCAGTCGTAGTGACGTGTTGCGGCAAAAAGTTTTAGGCATGCTGCTCGTGATTACCATAATCGCGCTTGCCGCTTGGTTGGCAGTGGCACTTGGCTCTCTAGTGATTCGCGGATTTGACATTAGCCTACTCCGCACCGCTTCCGTGACCCTCATGGCGGTGCTTTTGGCCTGGGCATTCGGCTTCTTCGCCTTACTGCTGGCCACTCTGCGTGGGCAGCGTGGCCTGGGGATTGGGGTGGCGACGGTTTGGTTTGTGGTGAGTTATGTGATTAATCTTTTTGCTGGTTCTGTGCAGTGGGTGAGTTCGTTAAAAAGTCTCTCACTTTTTGAGTATTACCAAAGCAGTCAGGTTTTTGACCACGGGCTCCGTTGGCAGCATGTCCTTATCTTGGCCGGGGCGAGCATTGTCCTCTATGCGCTGGCCGAAGCAGCGTTCCGGCATCGCGATATTGGCGCCTAGCCACTATCAGACATTTCTCAGGTAATATGCAGTATACTGCGGGCATGAGAATACTTGTAGTAGAAGACGAACGAAAAATTGCCAATGCTATTAAAAAAGGCTTGGAACAAGAATCATTTGCTGTGGATGTAGCTTATGACGGCGATGACGGTGAAGCGAGCGCGCTGGCTGACAACTATGACCTGGTCGTGCTTGACCGTATGTTGCCCGGGGGCAAAGATGGGGTCGAAATTGTCACCGAGCTTCGCAAAGCCAAGAAACATATGCCCATTTTGCTCCTGACAGCCAAGGATAAAGTGCGTGACCGTGTTGCCGGGCTGAATGCTGGAGCAGATGACTACTTGGTGAAGCCCTTTGCCTTTGAGGAGCTGCTTGCCAGGGTGCGAGCGTTGCTGCGTCGCCCCGAGGACACTTTGGGTACGGTATTGACTGCGGATAATCTGGCCCTTGATCCTTCCAAATTTGAAGTAAGCCGTGACGGTCAATCCGTGCAGCTGACGCACAAGGAATTTGCGCTCCTGGAATATCTGATGCGCAACCAGGATCGTATCCTGACCAAAGACGCGATTACCCAACACGTGTGGGATTATGATGCCGACATCCTGCCAAACACCGTCGAAGTCTATATTGGCTATCTGCGCAATAAGATCGACAAGCCCTTTAAAGGCAAGACTTTAATACACACGGTGCGGGGATTTGGGTATAAACTAAGTGCAGGATAAACGGGCGGCAATTTCGGTGTTTGCTGATAAGAAATTTTTAACTGCCACATTACGCCTTACTGCATGGTATTTAGCCGTGCTCATGACCATTTCGATTTCGTTTAGCGCGGCTTTGTATCAGACGTCCAGTCGGGAGTTGGCCCAGAATATTTCGCGTCAGGCCAATCGCTTGCGCCAGATTTCTTTTGATGAGTTTGTGCGACCCATAACCATTGCCGACCTCCAAGCTGAGCTTGAGCGCAGTCGAGCCCACTTGCGGGCCAGTTTGATTGTCTATAATTTTATTATCTTGGCAGCCGGGGGCGCGGCCAGCTTTTGGTTTGCGCGCCGCACCCTTCGCCCTATTCAAAGTGCGTTAGAAATTCAGAGTCGTTTTACCGCTGATGCGTCCCATGAATTGCGCACGCCTTTAACGGCTATGAAAAGCGAGATTGAGGTTGCCCTGCGCGCCAAGGAATTTAATCACCAAGAAGCCAAAGAGCTTTTGCAGAGTAATCTAGAAGAGATCGACAAGCTGGAACGCCTTTCAACCAGTCTTTTGCAACTTGCCCACTATGACGAGGGCGGTGGGTCAGTGACTTTTGAGAAGATTGACCTTAAGCCAATTGCCCAAGAAAGCATTGCCACATTGACCAAAGTTGCCAGCCGGCGGCACATTACTATTGTGCCTGAGTTGCGTCCGGTAAAACTGACGGCCGATGCGGCCAGTTTGCAAGAACTTATAAGCATCTTGCTCGATAATGCCATTAAATATAGCCACGAAAAGGGCGAAGTGCGAGTCAAACTCACGACGCAAGCTCGTCATGCAGTGCTGACCATCCACGATCAGGGGCTGGGTATTAAGGCGAATGAGATACCTCATCTGTTCGAACGATTTTATCGAGCCGATACGTCGCGATCCAAAACGCGCATTAACGGCTACGGCCTGGGCCTTTCTATTGCCAAAGGAATAACCGATGTCCATGGGGGCAGTATTGAAGTTTCCAGCAAATTAAATAAGGGAAGCACCTTTACTGTAAGGCTGCCCTTGAACCGCAAGGCCATGCACGACCTTCCTGTGTAGCAAAAGCGTTACAAACCAGCCTCAAGCCGTTATACTACATGGTATGGAACAAGCAACACTTGGTGGAGGATGCTTCTGGTGCGTTGATGCTGCCTATCGTCAACTCAAAGGGGTTACTGAATTAATTTCCGGTTACGCTGGAGGGACTGGTGAGGCGCCTTCGTATCACACTGTTCACACAAGTGACACAGGGTATGCGGAAGTGGTTCAGCTCACTTTTGATCCGCAGATTATTACGTATGACACCATCCTTGAAGTATTTTGGGCAATTCACAACCCCACGACCCTCAATCGTCAGGGGAATGACGTTGGCCCCGAGTATCGCTCCATCATTCTGTATCACAACCAACAGCAAAAAGCCGTGGCCGAAAAGTCACTCGCAGCCGTACAAAAACTGTGGGATGACCCAGTGGTTACCGAATTGGCGCCGCTCAAGACTTTTTACCCTGCCGAAGAAGAGCACCAGAATTTCTTTGCCAAGCATCCCGAATTTGGGTATTGCCAGGTAATTATCAATCCCAAGTTACAAAAGCTTCGAGCCAAGTTTACTTCTTTGTTGAAGTAGGTTTCTCTATTTTTGGCCGAGAGTCACGTGCTGGATCGTCAGTAGGGGCGACCGGCGCTTTTATACGAATAATGCGCTTGAAGCGACGCTCTGCAACTTCGTCGGCCGAGCGGGCAATGGGGCCATGGACGATGATCGTGCCGGCTTTTTTGTCATACTCTTCCATGGCTTCGCGGGCAAAGTTTTCGAGTAGCCATTCACGCCCTGGGGCGGTTTGAGCAATGGCTGTAATCTGCCATAAACGGTCACCAAGCTTTTGGGTGTGGACGATTTCAAAAGGGGTGGCCAACATGGTGGGGCTGACTGGCAGCGTTTGGGCCACGTGTTGCACCATGGCTTCACCTTTGCTCAGGTTGTTGACAAATACATCAATTGCAATCGTGCGCACACCTTTAGGCGTGACCTTGATACCTTGAATATGCTGGTTATGCACCCAGACGATCTCGCCGCTGAGGCTACGAATTTTGGTTGAGCGCAAATTCATTTGCTCAACCACGCCGTCAACTTCGGCAAAGGGCAAGACGGTAATGTAGTCACCGACGTTGTACCATTGCTCAGCGATCATGACACTGCCGGCTGTCAGGTCACGTAACATTGGCACAATAGTAGCACCAGCTAGTACTACAAACACGGTACTGGCACCCACCAGTGCCGTTGTTGCTGTTTGAGGGTGGGTAAATTGCCAGGCTGCAACCATGGCCACGGCAAAGACAAAGAAGCGCATAATAGCCAGTGAAACGCTCAGATAGGTCTCGATCCTTCGCAATTGGATCATACGTTCCTGGCTCTCGGCCGTGTCTTCAGCGTGACTGACATAGCGGGCGACGTGCACAACTATCCATTCAATGCCTTGGGTTACTAAATAGGCCACAGCTAAGGCGAAAATAAAGACCAGAATTGTCTCGACATTGAACACCTTGTCAAAGGCTGACTCAATAGTTCTCTTGAAGTTTTCAACTGTCGATTCTTCAAGCATAAGTAGTTTCCCTTTTTAGCTATTGTACTTGTTTATGGAAAAGATGAACATAGCCACCAGAGTCAGGTATAATGATGCCTGATATGCACCATTCTCTCAAAAAAGCTCTGCACTCTCATTCGCCATTCCGTATTTTTGGCTTTGCCATTACGGCCTCGATTGTGACCTGTACCATGGTAGGGATTATTTCTGGCCTAGAAGCACTCTTTTCGGTGCTGGTGCTGGCCGTGATTGAAATAACCTTTAGTTTTGAAAACGCGGTGGTCAATGCCAAAGTACTTGAGAAAATGGATAAGATTTGGCAAGTTATCTTTTTGACCGTGGGTATTGCGGTGGCGGTGTTTGGCATGCGCATGGTGTTGCCATTGCTCATTGTGGCCATTACGGCTGACCTGAGCATGGGGTCGGTACTGAGCCTGGCCTTGAACCAGCCCGATCTGTATGCGCACAAGCTCGAGGAAGCGCATGCGGTTATTGCCGCGTTTGGCGGTGTCTTCCTTCTTATGATCTTCCTCCATTTCTTGTTTGAAGACCGTGAGGTGCATTGGTTTGATCAGTTAGAGCGGCCAATTCGCAAGCTAGGCTCAGTATGGATCGGTCCAGTGGTTATTTCACTCAGTGCGCTCGCGAGTGTCACGATCATCTTCGCAGGCAGTCAAGCACGGCGAGTTTTTCTGGCAGGGGTGATTGGCCTGGTGGTTTATTCCGTGATCAAAATCTTAAGTGATAAATTTCAACAGAGTGGCGAAAAGAGCGTGACCCAAGCCAATAAGGGCCAAGCTGCGGGGCACATGCTGCGGGCTGGTTTATTTAGCTTTATTTATCTTGAACTTTTAGATGCTTCATTTAGTTTTGACGGTGTAGTTGCCGCGTTTGCGATTACCAAGAATGTATTGCTGATTGCCGCCGGTCTTGGCATTGGCGCAATCTTTGTGCGTTCCCTTACTGTGTATTTACTCCGGCGTGGCACTCTTGCTCGCTATATCTACCTTGAACACGGTGCCTATTATGCAGTCGGCTCTTTGGCCACGGTGATGTTGGTAAGTATTGGGCATGAAATTCCCAGTTTTATTACAGGCATTGTGGGCGTGAGCATTATTGGGCTATCGCTGTTGAGTTCCAATACCTATGACCGACGGCACAAGGCTTCATGACATTCGAGCCGCTTTTACAACGCCATAAACTCATTTCTCATCAAGTCACTCAGGCCGAATTGCGCGTGGTGTTGCGTGAGCTGCAAACAGTAGTGCAGGCGCAAGTTGCGGGTGCGGTGGTTGAATTTGGGTGTTACATGGGAACAACTTCGCTGTTTATTGTGCGCTTGCTGCAGCAGTTGCAAGACGAACGCCAGTTTCATGTGTATGATTCTTTTGAAGGGCTGCCGCCCAAGAGCGAACAAGACCGCAATGCGGCTGGGGTTGATTTTGGCGCTGGTGAATTAGCAGTGAGCAAAAAGGAATTTCTGCGTCAGTTTGCCAAAGCGAAGCTCGCGCCACCCATTACGCACAAAGCCTGGTTTAATGAACTGAACGATAAAGACATCCCAAAACCTGTTGCCTTTGCTTTTTTAGATGGTGACTTTTATGATTCGATTTTGACCAGCCTGGAACTAGTGTATCCTCGTTTGGCGCCAGGGGCAGTGGTGACTGTGCATGATTTTAACCGCGAAACACTTCCAGGTGTGGAGCGTGCTGTGCACGATTTTTGTCATGGCAAGGGCCTAAGCCCAGGCCTGCGGATCGAAGCCAACATTGGCATTCTGACCTTTGCCAAGTAGAATTGAAACATAAGCGAGAAAATAATGAAGAAGGTATCCCGGCGAGTTTCCCGGAAGCGACGTGAACTTGCAGCGCTTGCTGCAAGCTTGCTTGTGTTGGGCGCGGCTGGTGTGGCGACGAGCGTGTTTGCCGCAGAGCCAATGGCCGAGCAAGCGCGTCCAACCGGTACTTTACCTGCGCCTGCCCCGGTGGTGCTGACAGTGCCCACTGCGGATGTTCCTCCACAGCCACCTTGGACCCCAGAGCCGGTCACTCCTGCTCCGGTGCCTGCGGTCACCCCTAAAGTAGCAACAGCGCCGCAGTATGTGAAAGATCCTTTGAGCCTGACCATGATTGTGAACAAAAAACGCCAATTGCACGCGGAGTTCGCACCAGCCGATTTGCGCACCGTGAATGTGCCCCGCATTGCGGACGAAGCGCTGCGGAGCGAGGCGGCAACCGCTTTAGAGAAGCTCTTTGCTGCCGCCACGAGCCAAGGAGTTACTCTCGTTATGAATAGCGCCTACCGCTCCTATGCGACCCAAGAGCTACTCTATGGCCGGATTGCTGCTGCCCAGGGCAAAGCTGCAGCCGACGCCTCTAGTGCGCGGCCTGGCTTTAGTGAACACCAATCTGGTTTAGCTGCTGATGTGGCGCAAGGCCCGGGCACCAGTTCGAGCACGGCAGTGGCTTGGATTGCTTCCCATGCTCATGAATATGGGTTTATTGTGCGCTACCTTAAAGGCAAAGAGGCGATCACCGGGTATCAGTACGAATCTTGGCATATTCGTTATGTGGGCACGCCGATTTCCACCACTCTTACGGTGAATGGCACGACCATGGAAGAACATTTTCACGTTGAGGGCGGAGGCTACGCGAACTAGAAATGTTCGCGAACATGGGCCATGCTGTAGTCCCAGTCGGCATATGACTTTTTATGCGGGTTGAAGATGTCGTCTTCGTCAAAAATACGCTTGGTTTTGCGAAAAGTTTCATAAATCTCTGGGCCATACATTTGTTTGAGCCACGGGCCCCGTACTAAACCATCATTGTGCTCGCCGGACAGGGAACCTTTGTAGCGGAGCACCAGTTCGTTCACCTCTTTCATGGCCGGGCCAAGTTTCTTGCGCTCTTTGGATTCTTCAATGCGCATGAGCGGGATGATGTGGAAGTTGCCGTCACCCATGTGACCAGCAATAGTGGCTAAAAGATTATACTTTTTGATAATCCGACGAAGCTGGGGTAAAAATTCCGGCAAATATTGGGGTGGTACTACTAGATCGTCAATAAACGGGGCCGTGTGTTTGTCTTTGACTTTCTTGCGCAGTAAGTTGAAGCTTTCGCGGCGCATGATCCAGAATTTTTGGGAACTTTCTTCGTCAGGATCGCGCTCCATGGCCATGTTGTAGGGGTGAAGAATCTCGCGCATGGCGTTGATCTTATCTTCAACCTCGTCTTTGGTGGCTCCATTGAATTCAATCATCAGGATCAGTTTAGGAATGCCACGCAGGAGCATCAAGCCATCAGGCACAAGGCTAAGCATCAGTTTTATCACGCCGATCACGCCCAATGTCAGGATAAAATAGGGCATGAATTTAATAGAGAGCCACAGAGTGTGGTCGTCAAAAGATTCAAAAGTGGCTGGCTTTTGGGCCAACACCACATTAATAACCTCACCCAGTTTGGAAGTGTCGGTCATGAAGCAGACCAGCAGGCCAGAGTGGGCGCGGGTGGGCACTAGCTTGAACTTAATATCAGTGACAATGCCAAGTGTACCTTGGGAGCCGACAAAGAGCTTGGTCATATCAAAGATGCCACGTTCTCGGTCCCACACATCCCACAGATTGTAGCCAGTGGAGTTTTTACTCACATTGGGCTTGGCGGCTTTAATGCGGTCGTATTTGGTGTCGAGTAGTTTGAACAAATCGCGATAGATTTTGCCTTCAAAATCTTTTTGGGCCATTTTTTTATCAAGCTCTTTTTTGGTCAGTGGTCCGAAGGTGTATTCGTTGCCATCAGCCAACACGGCTTTTAGTTCGGTCACGAAGTTTTCGGTTTTGCCATATTCCAGTGATTTTTCACCACCAGAGTTGTTGGCCACCATGCCACCAACCGTGCACAATGCCCGCGAGGCTGGATAACAGGGGAGGAGTGCTTTATGTTTTAGTGTTTCGGCTTCAAAGTCACGATAAAACACTCCTGGTTGCGTATGGGCTGTGGTAGCGGTGACCTTTTTGATAGCCGTAAAGTGCTTGTTCATGTCTAGGATGATCGATTCGTTGATCGCCCCACCAGACATGTCCGTGCCGGCGCTCCGAGGGGTAATGGAGAGTTCAGGGTTCTCGTCTTTATGGCTGCTTACATAACGGACAACTGCCTTTACGTCCTGAGTATCTTTAGGAAAGACCACGACATCGGGTTGGAGTTCAAATAGACTTGCATCATGACTGTAGAGTTCGCGAATCTTTGGCGAATCGTTTGCTTCACCGCTGATCAAGTTCTTAATCTCAGTCTTTAATCCCATACTCCCGCGCCTATCTTTTGTTAGTTTTGTACTCTGATATACAAATTATGACACCGCACCCCCTTTAAAACCATAGCCAATTTAAGTATGATGAACATATGAAACATGTGGTAATTGTTGGGGGCGGGTTTGGCGGTATTAAAGCGGCACGTGAATTAGCCAAGAATCCAGAGCTGTTCCGAGTGACGCTTGTCTCGGATGAAGATTGCTTCAGGTATTATCCAGCGCTGTATCGCACCGCGACCGGGTATAGCAAGCGGGACTCTTGTATTGCGATTGAAATATTAGTGCACGACCTTAAGAATGTGACTTTCAAGCAAGGCCGAGCGGTCACTATCAACCGAGGAGCCAAGATTATTACTCTGGCCGACAAAACCAATATCACTTATGACGCGGCTATTTTTGCCCTTGGTTCAGTGACCAGTTATTTTGGTATCCCAGGCATTCAGGAATTCTCGCATGGACTCAAAACAGTTGAAGAATTAGACAAATTGCACAAAGATTTGCATGAGGAATTTGTAAACGACCGCATGCCTGATAAGAACTACGTGGTGGTTGGGGCTGGCCCCACGGGCGTGGAACTTTCAGCCTCGCTGCGCAGCTATTTGCAGCAAGTCGCCAAATGGCATAAAGCCCGCAGTACTAAAATTACTTTAGAGCTTATCGAAGCTGCGCCTCGTATTTTGCCTCGTTCTTCGGAACGGGCCTCACGACTGGTAGCCAAGCGGCTGCGCAAACTTGGCATCAAGATTATGGCCAACAAAAAAGTTGAAGCCGAAACCGCCGAGAGCCTGAAAGTGAGTGGGCGTTCTATTCCTACGCGAACGGTTATTTGGACCGCCGGTGTGTCAAATAATCCATTTTACGCCGCCAATCCGGAACAGTTTGCCTTAAACGAGCGCGGCAAAGTAAAAGTGAATGAATTTATGCAAATTGATGAATCAGTCTATGTGATTGGTGACAATGCCGCGACCAAGCATGCTGGCCTGGCCTTGACCGCAGTGCGCGACGCACGTTTTGTGGCCAAACAGCTGGTGCGTCAGGAAAAACAGCTGACTCAAAAGCCTTATCGCCAAAAACTGCCGGTGACGGTCATCCCGGTTGGCAAGCACTGGGCAGTAGTAGAATATGGCCCTATTGCCTTTGGTGGCTGGCTGGGTGGGCTCTTGCGCTGGTTCGCCGATCTGGTAGCCTATCAGGATATTATGCCGCTTAATCAGGCTATCGCCTTGTGGCGCGATGATAAAGCATTTGAAGATAACGACTGCGAAGTCTGCGCCCAAGCCCAATACCTCAAATAATGTGGCAACAAAAAACAGCCTAGAAGGCTGAAGCGCGAAGAGGAATTTTGCACAGAGAGGGAGGGGCGATGCCGCTTGCGCGGCGAAGGGACCTGATGGGGTCAACCTTCGCCGCGTTACGCGTCGTTAGTCCGAGGGGTCAGCGCGGCTCCGGTCGTAGTAGTGGAGGAGCGGGGCAGAGATCGCGACGGCCAGCATCAGGATGATCCCGATACCGAAGAAGAGCATCATCCCGCGTGTGGCGTACCAAGCAGCCAGGTCAGGCAGCGTGATCAGCCGCAGGCAGTCGAGGATGACCGTCAGATCGGCGATGACGTACAGAGCGAGGATGAGCAGGCTGACGTTGCTGGTGTCGTTGAATTTGCGGAACTCTTGACGCCAGTTGTAAGCGTAGCGCAGGATCAGGATGAGGCAGACCGCCATCAGGATGATCGAGATGATGTACAGGTCCTTGGTGTATGCCGGCGTCGACGACCACATGCTCTGCTCGGATGAGAGGATGCTTGCGACGATGGCGAAGAACACCATGGCCGGGTTGCGAACTCCCGTCAGGTAGCTCAGCTTTTCGGGCCGACCGAACTTGCGGCGCTTGGCCACGATGAGCCACAGCTGCATGACAACCGTGAAGATCAGGATGACGATGGACACCCAGAAGCCGGGGCGGTCGTTGTACGGGTTGACGATGAGCCTTTCGAACAAGTCGGACTTGAACACTCGGGAACCTCTCTGTGCAGGTACGTCGGAATCCCAGGGGGGAAATTGACAATATATATTTTACCATAAAAAATACATGTTGTCTAGTTCCTCACTGTCCGTCCCTGACACTCACGCCTAGGCCGGTAATGTCAATATTTTTTGTGAAAAGTTTATCTAACAGAGGTAGTTGCGTGTTATCCACACAAACCATTGTGATTTATATAACGAACACTTTTCGTATACTTACAGATACATTTCCAGCAGCTTGGGGCCAACAGTCTCAACATCGTATTTGACCACTTCTTTGACCTGCCAATCATGCAGACGCTTGCAAAGAGCTGGATTGCGCATCAGCAGTTGGATCTTGTCGGCAAATACTTGGGTATTGCGCGGATTAAAAAGAAGATGGTTGGCTTGTGGACCAAGCACGGTACGATAGCCTTCGTTATTGCCGCCCATAACCACGCCCTTGCTGGCCGCCATGGCCTCGAGGATGACAATCCCAAAGCTTTCACCGCCAGTAGAAGGGTAGATGACAAAGTCCGCACTGGCCAAGTAACTAGCCTTATCTTCCTCGGGCAGAAAGCCTACGAACGTCACATGGTCTTGCAATTTGTAGCGGCGCACCAGTTGTTTGAGCTTGCCTTCCAGCGGGCCTTTGCCGCAGATAAGCACACGAGTATTGTCGAGCGCGCCACGGTCGCGTAGCCGCCGGACAGCTTCAATCAGGTAGTGACAGCCTTTGCGTTCCACTAGTCGTCCGAGGAACATAATGTTCACTTTGCCGTCTTCTAGATGGGGGAGTGGTTTGGCGCCTACAAAGCGGCTCGCCGTAATCACATTGGGTAAGACGCTACAGTCCTCAATACCAAAGTGTTTGATGGCATAGTCACGCGCTGCATCAGAGACGCAGACAATGTGGTCAAAACGTTGAAACATCTTGCGTTGCCAGATGCCCAGTAACTTGGCGCCCTGATTTGCCAGCCAGTTGTAGCCCACAATATGGAATGTGCCAACAATAGTGGTTTCGGGTGGGGCGAGGCTCACAATCCGGCCGGCCATCATAGGGCTACACGGGAGCTGTACATGTAGAACATCGAAGTGCTCATTGTCCAGGACGCGCTTAATAGCCTCACGATTAGCAGGCAGGGGCACTGAGAGGCGGTTCTTATTAAAACGAACACCTAGGTTGCGGGACAAAGAGTAGATGTCACTGCGCTCTTCGGCACGCTTGGTGGCTCCTACCAGATAGCGTACCTCATGGCCTTGAGCGGTAAGCCATTCGCCTATGGCGAGAATGTATTGCTGAACGCCATCGGGGTTATCAAGTGTATCGTCAAAAACGAGCCCAATTTTTAACTTGGTGAAGTGTGCCATTAGCCCTTCTTGTGGTTGTTTACGACTTTGTTATAAATAGCTTCGTAGCTGTCAGCAATGACCGGGTAGTCAAATTGTTTGACATAATCCTTGGCCCATTTGCGCCAGAGGTTGCGAATCTGGTCATCGTAGAGGAGTAGTTCAAGGCGCTCAGCAAATTCATCAGTAGCCTTGGGGTTAACCAGTGATATGCGGCCGCGTTCTTTCATCACCCCTTCGTAACCCGGGTTATTGCCGCAAATTGTCACTAGGCCCATGGCCATGGCTTCAATGAGCACAATGCCGAAGCTCTCACCATACAGGGCGGGTGAGCAAAAAAGGTCAGCCGACTTAAGTAAACGAAGCTTTTCTTCCTCGCTCACAAAGCCTAGAAATTCCACATTGGGCAATGCATATTCTTCAACATAAGCCTCGAGCATTTCGCGCTTCGGGCCATCGCTGGCAATGAGCAAACGGACGTCTGGATGTTCTTGCAAGAGTTTACGGAAAGCACGAAGGAGCCAAATGGCTCCCTTGCGGCCTTCAAGGCGGCCAACATACAAAATGGTTTTAAGGCTGTCTTTATACTGAGGAAGTGGTTTGATCTTGGCTGGATTGTAGGTTTCGAGTGAGATGCCGTTGGGAATAATCTGTATTTCGCCACTATTGACCAGTGTACTGACATGGCTAGCTGCGGCTTCGGAGACAGCCGTGATGTAATCAAGATCTTTGAAGACTTGCTTGGTATAAGGGGTAATGGCCTTTTCAAAGCTTCGGCGGAAAATGCTTTCCGGAAGTTTGGCATGAAAGGTGGCCACATTGGCGCAATGTGAGCGCGTCAGAATCTGCATCGGCATGCGCGGAATCCATGGCTCGTGAAAGTGCAGGATATCAAAGTTTTCACGCGCCAAGCACTGGTCAATCTCGTCACCATCAACCTTGTAGGACACGTCCACGGTGGTCCGGAACGGGGTATTTACTGGCATTGATTCAGCCAGGTAGATAATATCAGGGTTGTCAGTAATCAGATGATCATTACGTCCAGCGGGCGCAATAATTTTAACCTCGTGGCCGCGTTGCTTCAGTTCGACCTGTAAGGCCATCACATAAGAACCAACCCCCCCGGGGCGAGATAAGTTATAAGGGCAGATAAGTCCAATTTTCATAGCTTTTGGTTACGAAGTAACTCATTTACGCCGGTATTTCCTCACAGTGTGAATGGGAGCAAAACGTCCACTCAAATACACAACTTATGAGTAGTATACCAACTTTTACTTATTCACGCCAAAAATATCTAGAAGAGTATGAGGGATGAGGGCATTGGCGGCTTCGGTATCTTCAAGCACAGTGGGGACATGATTAGGCAGAATAGCTTCGTGCGTACGGACTTTTGTAAAGATCTCAGCTAAGTGGGCGGCAATCTTTTGATTGTCGAGATACTGGTCATGGTTGGTGCCAATATGCTCAACCGGCATGGGGACAGGCTGGGTGGTGAGATCGAGGGTCAGCATCTCAGCCGCAGTGGTAAAGTAGGTGCGCACTTCGTTGGTTTGCCACAGGGTGGTTTCAAAAGTAATAAGGTCTTGGCGCTCCTGCCAGCTGTAGCCTTTCATTTTGGGGTGGGAGCGGGCGCGCATATGATAGATGCTGCCAATCAGCGGCTTGCGCAGAATGAGTCCGGCAAAAAGAGCGGCTGGTGCTTTGCGGGCCAAAATGCGGGCAAGCCGGGCAAGCTTCTGGCGTTTGGCAGCAGGCGCGGTAAAGTCATCGGCTTTGGCAAAGCCCACAATACTGACCAGATGGCTTACTTGAGACTGCAATTCGGGGTGGCGTTGCAGCATGCGCACACTAATCACAAAGCCAAGTGAGAGGCCTTCAAGAATAAATTTTTGGCCATTGGGGTAGCGCTGGCGAATAAATTCGGCCAGGTAATCGGCGAGGTTGTTAATGTTTGGCTCTTGATTAATGGTCGTCAAACTGGGCATGGCGCCAAAGCCAGGCAGATCGGGCACGGTCACTGCGCCATATTTACGAAATGCTTCGGCTGTGCTGAGCATGCGCTCCAAGCTGGAATGGTGGCCGTAGATCAAAAGGATCGGCGTTTTGACACCCTCACCTTCGTAAGGAAGTTCAAGCACACGGCCGGTCAGGCCCTTGAGCTTCAGTGTCTGTAAATACTCAACTGGGATAGTGGGGATAGTAACCATATGCAGCAATTGTACCTGAAAATAGATAGACTCGAGGCTTGAAATTACATAGAATGGCTGTAATGAGCAAGATTTTACTGACCTTTCTGGCTGATTATCTGTTTGCGATCCTAGTAATTGTGGCTGCGGGAATTATCTTGCGCACAGGACATAGGCGCGGCGAAATTATTGTGCGTGGGTTGCTCGCCAGTATTTCGGCCCTGATTATTGATAAGTCGAGTGGACTCGTGTTTTACCATGATCGGCCTTTTGTCGTGCTGCACAAAGACCCATTGGCGCTCAATCCGCACAACAATGCTTTTCCGTCGGACCATGCTTTATTGGTTTTTGCCGCAGCCTTTGTAGTGTGGGTGGCAACCAAGAACTGGAAATACGGCGTTGCACTCTTGCTTGGTGGCGTGGTGGTTGGCTGGGCTCGTGTGGAAGCCCTGGTGCATTGGCCCATTGATATCGTGGGCTCTTTTGTGATTGCTGGTGTCATGGTGGCCTTGTGGTTTACCATACCGTTGCCCCAAGCTGCGGCGCGCTTTTACGGCACTCTTGACCGCTTTATTACCACTCGTCTTCCAGCCACGTTGACTGGTCAAAAAAAGAGGAAATAACGCATGGCAAATACCCTATATACTGGCGACGATCTACTCGAACTTGATCCCGCCTCTTATATCTATCGCTTTAGTATCAAGGAATTCTTGCAAGTTGCCGGGGTAGGTGCAGTGCTTGGTTTGGCAACACCATTGCTGGGTCAGTTGATTAGTCATTTTGTAGTTGAACCCTTTTTTTGTCGCAGTACCACGGCCTTTAGTTTTTGTGCCGAAGGTGGGGCAGTGGCATTTGGAATATCGCTGATTATTCTGTCAGTGGCCGGCCTGCTCTTGTTAGCAAGCTTGCGCACCTACCAGCCTTTGCTGAATGTGGTAGCTGCCTTAGCCTCCCTGTGGGGGCTTGATCAGTTCGTGCAGGCAATTTCCAGCCAGCACAGCCTTGAATTTAATATTCTCTGCCTGGTGCTTTTTGCTTTTGCTTATTGCTTGTTCTATCTGTTATTGCGCATTAGAAACTTTGCGGTCAGTTTGGCCCTGATCTTAATTATGGTTATATTGGTGCGTCTGCAGTTTTAAGTGTATAATAGTGCTAATGGATATCGTTGTACTTGTCCTGCTCGGGGTAAATCTTCTTGGCCTTTTTGTGGTCTTTCAAAAAACCAGTTCTAGTGGTGGCGAGAGCGAACGCTTGGAGCGAGTGCTCAAGCAAGAGCTCCAGTTAAACCGCTTGGAACTGAGTGAAACAGTCAAGGGGAGCAGTGACTCTTTGGACCGCCGTTTGGCTAGCGTGGCCACCAATCAGGCACAAGTAGTAAATCGCCTAGTAGAGAGTATTGAAAAGAAGCTGACGCATATGCAACGCGACAATGCCATGCAGTTGGAAAAAATGCGCGTCACTGTTGATGAAAAACTCCAGAGCACCTTAGAAAAGCGTCTTGGAGAGTCCTTTAAGCAAGTAGGTGATCGCCTGGAGCAGGTGCACCGTGGTTTAGGCGAGATGCAGCAGTTGGCTAACGGCGTGGGCGATCTTAAGCGGGTGCTCACCAATGTAAAAACCCGCGGCACTTGGGGCGAAATCCAACTGGAGAGCCTTTTAGAGCAACTTTTAGTGCGTGAACAATATGATAAAAATGTCGAAGTTGTCAAAGGTGCTGGGGCTCGGGTTGAGTTTGCGATCAAGATTCCAGCCAAGGATGAGAAACAGTCAGTGGTATGGCTGCCCATTGATGCCAAATTCCCGATTGAAGATTACCAGCGTTTGCTTGCGGCCCAAGAAGCGGCGAATCCGGTTGACGTGGCCACGAGCGTCAAAGCTTTGGAAAATAGGATCAAGCTTGAGGCCAAGAAGATTCGCGAGAAGTATATTCATCCCCCAGAAACGACAGACTTTGCTATTCTCTATCTTCCCACCGAGGGATTGTATGCTGAAGTTATCCAGCATCCCGACTTGGCAAGTCACGTACAACAGACCTATCGGGTCATTGTGGCTGGTCCGCACACGATCGCAGCCTTGTTAAATAGCCTCCAGATGGGCTTTCGCACCTTGGCGATTGAACAACGCACCAGCGAAGTATGGGAAGCGTTGGCTGCCGTGCGAACGGAATTTGGCAAGTTTGGCGACATGCTCGAAAAGACCAAGCAAAAGCTTGAGCAAGCCACTAGTACCATTGATACTGCGGCGGCGAAGAGTCGCACGATTGAACGGCGTTTACAAAAAGTACAGACCCTTGAATCAAAAGAGGATATTCCACTCCTCGACCTCTAAGCATGATGATGAACAACCTTGCCACCGACGAATTTCCTTACCAAATCGTCGCTTTTATGGGTTGTGAACCAGAACTCGGCGCCCGAGTGTATAGCGGTAAAAGTGGATGGTTGCCCCAAATTGGGATTAAGCGCCGGTTTGGCCTGCAGTCCATTGGCGAAGCAGAGCTTCTGGGGCGGCTCACCTCATTCTTGGCCACCATTGACCCATTCTCTATCCAGTTTGGAGCTACTAACCGCTCGCTACTGCCCGTGGAGGTGATCGAAGTACAGACCGAGGCGCCAAAGTTGCTGCACTATGCCTTGCTCGGCTGTTTGGGGCGCAAAATTACCTCTCGCTACCCAGACCGGGAAGGTGATGGCTATTTCCCCCACCTGACTATTGAATGGAACGGCCACTACGTGGTGGATCCCAATAAATTTGTGTCACAGCACTGTCAGGTTGAAAATCTTTGGCTGCTCAAAGATGATGTGACTGCCGATGATACAAGAGTGCATGCTCGTTTCCCATTAGGTACAGGGTTTTAAAAACTCAATCGCCCGCGGGTGCGAGCGATAAAAAAGAGCAATCAGTACCCTTAATGTAGCATGTTTGAAGCGAAGATGCAAGCATAAGCGATACCGCCGATTAGATAGGTTTGCCAAAGTAAGTTGCAAAAAGCACGGCCATAAAGAAAGCGGCATAAAAGCTCGACTGCAGTAAGAGGAGTCTCGCGTGTTTAATACGCACGATAGTGCCAATACCAATTATGACAAGCATTACGCAAATGCTCAGGCCAGTGACTACTTTGCTGGCCGTGGTGAGCGTGGGCGCAAAAAGCAATATCGTTAAGGCAATGACCATGCAAATTCCTGACGCACCCGAACCAGCCACGTGGTAGGTGGTTTTCCAGCCGCCAACTTCGGGAATTATGGTCACTGAATATTGCAGGAGCATGGCCAGGACAATAGCCCATATGAATAGGGCATGAAGGTGAAAAGTGGGCGCGAACCAGCCGATGAAGAATAAAGCCAACAATGGGAGGGTGAGCGTGAAGAGCAAGAAATAATAGAGAATCGAAGCTTTCTGCTGCGCCGCATGCTGGCTGAAGGTCATATGAATACCTTGCGGCCATCTCCAGAGCAGAAACAGTAGGCCACCTATAATAATGACGACACTCAGGAGGCCGAGTGGCCTATAGGCAGTAATTGCTTCCATTGCCCTATTCTACGGAGTTTCCGGGCCGGCGGCAATGTGAGTATATTGCAACATAAGTATCATCTATGTATGAAAAGTGATGTCAAGGTACCAATTTGGCTACTTTTGAGCTACACTTATACGTGCATCTAAAGGTAACCATTAGTTTTATGGCAATGTATTACAAGCAACAGCAACAAAATACACGTCTTCATACGCAATTGAAGAACCAAATAGACAAACATTTCTCTCAACCAAAAACACTGAAGGCTGCTGAACTGGCAGTCGAAAAGCCAATCGTTTCTTTCCGCTGGGCACTTTTTATGGTGCTGACCAGTGGTGGGTGTATGGCTATTTTGCTTGCCTTAGTGCAACGGCAAAATCCGCACACGATCGACACTACATTGCACGCCCGTACGCTCGCCTTCCTTGGATTGGCGAGTATTATTTTGGGCTGTGTGGCGTTGGTAGCAAAGCGGCATAAGCCGCACCATGCCTAAATATAGGCCACCGAGCTGAGAAGAAGCCTAATCATCACCAGAGATTAGGCTTTTTTCTTGCGCACACTCAGATGCGGTGCCAGCAGGTCAATGGTAAGCGCGGCCGTCCATGAAAAATCAGTGGCGCCTGCCCCATGACCATCAACTGGCGAAAAGTATTCGCGAAAACCAGAGGTGCGTACAAGTTCTAATGACTTCGCGGCCAGCTCATCAGCTTCCTCGGTGAAGCCGTAGTGTCGTAACCCATCGATAATTAGCCAGTTCGTGTTAATCCAGGTTGGGCCAGACCAGTAATGGTGTTCGCCAAAGTATTTTGAACTTTTGGGCACACTTGGTACGGGGAATGGGAGCCAATATTCATGCTTGTTTTTCAGCAGACGCACCAAACGAGCGGCCTGGTCTTTGGTAATTGCTCTAGAGTAGAGCGGCATAAATGTCGCCAGGGTGGGCGAGGTGAGTGACTCCTCGGTAATGAAGTTACGCGAAAAGTACTGCTTGGCACTTTCACTCCACAGTGACTCCAGGGCAATTGGTGCTTTGGCAAACTGCACGCGCAATGGGGTAGGCAGGCGCTGTTTAATCTCGCGGGCAATATCAGCCAGAATCTGGTTGTTACGAATGAGGATACAGTTAAAGAAAAGGTCTTCAATACTAAAGATAGAACGGCGCAAAATCTGGTTGGTAACGTACTTTTTGCGGCGCAAGCGACGGACAATATCATAAAGACGGAGGGCGTCGAGAGTTGAGATGCGCTCGTGCACTCCACCGATTTGGGCATCCTGACGGATGACATCAATAAGTTTTTCAATCTGGAGCTTATCAATTAAGCCGATCCACAAAGGGGTGTGGTGGTAGCGAAGTTCTTCGATCCAGGGCGGAGTGTCGTCCATGCCAGTTTCCCAAGGGTGGAGCAGCACCACGAGACCTTCTTTGTGCGGGTTGCGCTCGGTGTAGAGCCAGTTGTGGTAGGCCACAAGCTTGGGGTAGAACTCCCGGAACATACGCTGTCTGGCCGGCTCTTTGAGCTGCATGCCAATTCGCCACACTGCTTCGGCCAGGAGTGGGGGCTGAGTAATGCCACTGGTGGCCACGGTTGGTGGCGATAAAGGAGAGAGCTCGCTGCGCCAGACTCGAGCGCCATTGCGATAGCTGTGCTCGTTGTGGAAGATTTGGTGGGGCACCATGCCATTCTGCCATTGCCCGGCAAATAAAGAGCGCAATTCGCGAATAGCTCGCTGCGGTTTGTAATGACTCAGCCCAATGGCCACAAAGCAGGAGTCCCACAGCCACTGGTTGGCATACATATCAACGGCCGGCTGGGTCCAGGTGCCATGGTCGTTACGCGCTAAAATCTCTTTAGCTTGGGAAAGGAGCTCTTCGTTGGTCACTCGTAGCTACCTGTAGTTTGTAAAGTTAAGTGGGAAGTCGAAATCTTCCTGGGCTGTTAAGGCCTGCATAACGCCTTGCAGGTCGTCTTTGCTTGCGCCGGTGACGCGCACTACTTCACCTTGAATCTGACTTTTTACTTTGGGGAAGCGATCACGGATAAGTTTGGTGACAAGTTTAGCCTTGTCTTGGTCGAGACCTTTTTTTAAAGGAATCTGCCACGTCATCTTAAGGTTGCTAGTAACTGGATCTTTGCTGGTATCGAGCGTTTTTTGGGAAACGCCGCGAGTGCTGAATTTCTTGCGCAGGATATCGGCAATGCTGTCCAAATGGAACTGGTTGTCGCCAGTGATGGTGAGCAGGCCGTTATCGGTCTTTGGGTCAAACTCGATATCCGCGCTTGTCCCTTTAAAATCGTATCGCGTGGCAATCTCACGCTTGGTTTGGTCAATTGCATTGTGGACCTCGGAAAGGTCAAATTCGCTTACTACATCAAATGAAAAATCTTTTGCCATATCCTTATTGTATGTCGCCTCTATAGTATGGGGCAAGCAGTTCGTTGCATGATCTGGGTAAGAAGTTATATACTTAGGCAAATATGGATGCACATCAGGCCCACATCGACCAGACTGCTGCTCATTTGCGTGAGCGCTTCACCCACCTTACTGACAAAAAGGATATATTCAAAGATCCTGATTTCAAGATGCTTTATGGCCTGATTGGCCGAGCCGAACCCCAAGATCGTCCTGCAGTGGGCAAATTGATTAATGAACTCAAAATGGAGTTTGAACGCAAGATTGCCGAAGTTGATCTGGCTGACGAAATTACCGAAACTATTGATCCCACTGCCCCATTTGACAAAAATGTAACAGGTGCCAACCTTCCAGGTTACCTTCCGCTTGGTAAGGGCTCTTTGCACCCTTTGGCTGATGAGCTAGAAAATGCCTTAAATATCTTTCGGCACATGGGTTTTGAAACTACTGAAGCTCGTGAACTGGATGACGAATACCACATGTTTGATAGTCTTAACTTTCCCCAAGGCCACCCAGCTCGTGATAACTGGGACCGTTTTACTACCGACGAAGGCTTAGTGCCAATTGCCCACACCACGGCTATGGACAACCGTTTGTTGCGCGCCCACCAGCCGCCAATTGCCAATGTGACCTATGGTCGCTGTTTTCGTAATGAAGATTTGGATGCCACGCATGAGCACACCTTTTATCAGATTGATGGCATCATGGTTAATGAAGGCATTACGCTAGGGGATTTATTGGGAACGTTTAAAGTCTTTTTTGAAAACTTCTTTGGTGAATCGCTTGAGATTCGCACCAAGCCAGCCTATTTTCCTTTTGTGGAGCCAGGTTTGGAATACTTTATTAGCAAGCCAGCCAGCCTTGGTGGCAAAGCTGGTGAATGGCTTGAGGTAATGGGTTGTGGCATGCTTCACCCTAATGTCCTGATTGAAGCAGGTATTGACCCTAAACGCTACACTGGCTTTGCGTGGGGCTTTGGCCTGGACCGCATGGTGATGCTCAAATATGGCATTGAAGATATCCGCCACTTTGAATCAGCCCGTCTAGAATTCTTAAGGAAATTTGCGCATGAAAATTAGTTTAGCTTGGATCCAAGAGTTTACTGATATCGACCTGAGCGTAGAAGCATTGGCCGAACTTGTTGATGCCCGCTTAGTTGA
>Ga0075365_10000022_pt1 | contig 64465 bp, 83 predicted proteins | sample EndMetdeltDD1765_FD_71387 | JGI IMG/M metagenome (GOLD analysis project Ga0075365, IMG submission 71387) | Populus endosphere microbial communities from Tennessee, USA - Endosphere MetaG P. deltoides DD176-5 | ecosystem: Host-associated > Plants > Roots > Endosphere | place: USA: Tennessee... | reverse complement strand
ACCCCTGCCAAAAAGGGTGAACATGCGGCTGCATGTTCACCCTTTTTGGTTGTGATGAGAATTTGGTTTTCCGGCGTACCCGCCCAAATATGCTCGCCAAACTTTAGATGAGATTCCGCAGCCAACATCATTTTGCCCCTCTCTCTCCTGAAGCAACCCCAATCCTTAACTAAAATATTCTATCGCCCTCCGGATAAGTACCTGCGCCTCACTGTTGTAGCAAGCTTTCTGATGCAGCTCATCAAAGACTTTTTTATGCTCCGCAATAGCCACCGGATCGCTCGAAAATTGCTCTTCTGCCAAAAAAATGACGACCACCATGTTGTTGTCATAGATGACAAAATTAGAATGCTCCACTACACCGAGTCCGGACTGCATGGGTATCACGCCAAATTTTACTTGTTTGAGATTACTTGTTCGATCAAGACGATCAAGTTGAGCCAGATGCACCTGGAGGTCGCTAAGGCGAGTATATAACGCTACTTCGGATACAATGAAGCGAAATGTATGCTTAGAGTCCCAGAGTAGATTCTGTCGCCTCTCGCTGTCGCTCATCAGCCGCGCAAACTCGCTTTGACTCAGGTCCACCTTTGCAAGAAAGGCTTGCCGATACGCAGGCGTTTGCAGGATAACGGGTACGAAATTGTAGAGAAAAACTCGAACGCAACTGCTGTTGACTTCGCGCTTATATGCGCCACCCCGAGGTATGCTTTTCACCGGCCGGTACTTGCTGGGCGGGGCAAACGAAGTAAGCTGCAACACGGCTAGAATCTGTTGTCGAATAGTCTGGGGGCAATCGAGAATATTTAGGACGACCTCAATCTCTGGTGCGGAAATCCGAAGCACACCAGTTTCTAGCCGAGATATTCTTGCCTGGCTCATTTTAACGCGCTTTGCCAGCTCCACCCCTGTTAACTTTTTGGTAATCCGCAGTTCTCGAATTACCCTACCAATATCTTGCAGGGTGCGAAGCGATTCAGATTGTGGAAGGGAATTCTGTGAATACTCCATGACTGTTCTCTGTAATATTATTCACCTATTATGATTATTCAATTTATACATTATAACTAAATTATGAATCACAAATCACAATCTACCAAACCACAATTGAACGGAGACGCGTACGACGACGTCTTTAGAAAAAGCACCTTCTCAGAGAGTAGTGCCTGTGTAGAGGTTGCCAAAAATGCCGATATCATTAAGGTGCGGGACACCAAAAACCGCCAAGGGACGGTACTTAGTTTTACGCACGCCGAATGGGACGCCTTTTTGAAAGGAGTGCGTCAAGGTGAGTTTGATCTCTAATTCCACGCCTTAGGCCGTGGCCGGGAATTTGTCATCGTTACGCGTGGTGACAAATTGCACACACCGCATGGCTAAGAAGAAACAACCAGCGACCAACGATCAATCTCACCAGTGTTTTGGACGGCATGAGGAGTGCCTGACTCCAGGTGTATGATGCTGTTCGGTGGTGGGCTAAATCGGTGGACGTCTTTGGTGTCACGATCTTGGATATACATTTCTCCTTGGCCAGCTAAGGTAGCAACGGCTTGTGTTGCGCTATCGCTATGGAGGCCGAGCGTTCCTCCTGGTGGAGCGCAGTTGTAGCTGATAGTGACAGCTTCGGGAAGGCCGAGTGCTTGGCTGACGATTGTCGCTACCTTGCAAGCTGCGGGCAAATGCGGGAGATCATCGGGCGACAGCGGATGGTTGCGAACACCGTACAGGCCTACGCGAATATTTTCTCTTAAAGCTGCACCAGCTTCTGTTTTCAGATATTCTTCTAATTCTGTTATGGCAGCTGCAGAGATCTCGGGATGAAGCGCTAAGTCCTGCTGCTCTTGGAGTACTTTCCATCCTGGACCTTCATGTTGAGCGAGCTCACGACTTGTGGCTAAGGGTATCTCTGTGAAGCCAGCACTAGCATCGCTTTCAGTTTGCTGAAAGACTCCCAATACGATGTTGGTATCGGCTCCGGGATGTTTGACGCTGCCAGCGCGACTGTCATTATTCTGACTAGGGAACATATTAACCTCTATGGGGCCCGCGAAGGTCATTGCGGTCACCAGCATCCCGGTGCGGGCGTAAGGGCTTAAGTTACATGGGCCCCGATAATATCCATTATCTTCCACATCGTCACTTGCGACCACTAATGTGTTGCGTCCTCCCTGCACAACCGCGACTTGCTGTCCAGTACCGCATCTTCCAAGGAGTACGCAAGTTGTGCTGCCTGGTTCCTCTTTCATAACTTCAGAAACTACTTCTGTGAATGCTTCAGGTTTCATACGCCCCCCATTGAAACTGTTGTATTTAAGTATACAGTTCAATCACGCGTGACGCTACTTAGCTTTGTTGAGCGGCGAGCGAGGACCTATATCAGGCCCCTTAAGTGCTCTATTCAGATTGGCCAAAATAGTTGCCAAGTCAACTAAGTCTCCATCGTAGGCAAGATAATTCACTCGCCACTCTGGTTGGAATTTGCCTTTGAATTGCTCCAAGCCAGCTGCTGAAAAGCGGGTGACCGCAAAGCGGCGAGCTAAGTTTGCTACAGGTGTATCGATTTTGGCCAGGGGCACAAAACCCAGGTCGAAATGCGTGTAGCTGCCATCTTGCGCAAGATGGTCAATAAGGTGCATGATCAGCACTGGCATGGCGCCATCAGCAGTGGTATCAAAGCGGATAAGATCTACGGTCGCTTGCTTGTTGTGGTTGTAGGTGGGCAGCTGGTTGGCCAGTGCAATAAGCTTCCCCTCTTTATCGCGCAGCGTATGGAGTATGCAGTTTTGAAGGTACGTTGGGTCGTAATAGCCAAGCGCAAAGGATTGTTCTTTATGGTTGGCGCGCGTCAGCCATTTGTTGGAAAGAGCCTGGGCTTCTTGAAGAAGTTGCGTACTGTGCGGCAGCGTGCTCGCACCGTAGGTGTAACCTGCTCTTTGAGCGCGATTTCGTTGCCAGCGCCACCATTTGTTGCGCACCGTGGTTGATTGAAAGTGCTCAATGTCGATCACCGCGCTGGAGCCTATTTTTACTAGAGTGAATGGCTTGGCGTACAACTTGGTCGAGGCCTGGTCAATGAGTACCACGCACACCGAAAGTCCTTGCTCATGGCAGAAGTCGGTAAATGCCGCCAGGAGTTGGGTGCGGCCGCGTGGCGCGCAAACGGGATCGGCCAAAACGAAGGCGGTTCGCCCGGTCACTTTATAGGCAATGAAGCCACTGCGGTTGGTGGTAAAGAAGTAACTCTTATCCTCGGGCCAGAGTTTGAAATAGTCTTCGCTTGAACGACTGTACTGTTGTAATAATTGCGCAACTATTGCCTTGTCACTCTCTTGCGACTGATTCGGGCGGCGCGTAGGCCGAAAGAGACTCCAAAGCAAGGCGAGTCCGACCGCTACCGACAGTGTGTAACTGACATGCTTGAGGCGATGCGCACTGTGCTCCAGCGCCTCGTCCCTATGCCGGAGATTGGCATGTGCATTACTTATAAGATTGGTGCTGTAAGCTCTTTTGATAGTGTGGTGAAGGTATGCCTGTTTGCCAGTGATGGTGGCGGTTGCAAAGACCAACCCGATAGCCAAGAAGACACCAGCCAGTACGACCGTGGCGTCGGCCAAGCGGCTCGCCACTTTGGGTGCGCCGACATTCTTTTTAAACGCAGGCATACTGTACCAGAGGGCCGCGTAGGCCAGTAGCGTGAGCGCCAAGAGTAATGGGAATGGTTGGACTATGGAGTAGATGAGTATCTGGCTAAAGAGGAGCATGCCTACCAGGAGGGCTGCTCGACGCTGTCCTTGACGCACGTGCCGGGCCAGGTAGAGCATAATAATACCAACAATTACCCCATGTTGCGCGACCCAGACATACCCGTGGTCAATACTATGCACCAACCAGGGATACTGTTGATGCGTGGGCAACACGGAAATAAGAATGAGCGCGACACCGTTGAGTGCGGTCCAGGCCGCAAAGACACGTCGCCATACAAGGGCGCCTCTCTGGGGGAAAACTACCTTTGGCCTAAAAGAGCACACCAGCCATGCCAGCCAGGTAATGCCCGCAGTGGTGTAGATATATTGGATAACGGTAACTATCTCGCGATGCCCCATTGTCAGCAGGGCAAGTGCACCACAGGTGGCTTGCGTAGCCACAAAAAGTACACTCACTACTCTTCGCCGCTGGAATGCATCGTAAACGCTTAGTACAGCAAGAGCCACGGCGCTCAAGACTGATTCGATATCATGTATGACAAAGCTGAACTTGTACCAGCCGTGCTGATGTATGGAGCTGGCAGCAAAGATTGCATCAATACTCGCCAGTATGGCAATACTCAGCAATAGCCAGAAATAGCGCGGCGATTTGTGGCCAATATAGTGCCAAGCGGCACCGGCAAGCATACTAAAAGCCAGAATATCGCCCAACCTAAACAGCCATCCATATGGCTGCCCAAAGGCTTCATAGCTACTAATGAGCTGGAGCTGATGGATGTGATCGTGGTGAAGGGCGGGTGCGAATAGCCAACTGACTGAGAGCAAAATGTATAAGGGGAGCCAGCTATTTCGCAGCAGCGCGGTAATTTTGGTTTGCATTCTTTTGTAGAGTATCACTTGATTATACAGCGTTCTAGCTGGCGCGAGCCGGAGTCATTGTCAGATGTACTTTGGTAAAAGCGTCAAACTTGTTATGATTAACTTACTAACTGAGGAGAAGTCATGCGATTGAATGGTACTTGCCATGCAAATGGTACCCAAGCGGTAATTCGACAGAATGCAAATAAGAATGCTAAGCGCCAAAAGCGGCGTCAAGCAGTTAACTAGTTTGCCAATCACTGCCACTCCTCGGGGTGGCAGTTTTTTTCGCAGTCGCTAACCACTTGCGATATTGCTGCAATGGTAAGGTTTTGGAGCCGGCGTAGTCCACCCATTCAACTGTATGGCCATCTGGAGTAAAGTAGAATTTTACTTCTTCAAATAGCGTTGCCACATCATCGGCGGCCACAATGGTAAAGCTCGTTTCATCCGTATGTTCGAGTTTTTCAATGATTGTCTCGAATGGGGACCAATCATCGGGATCGATAATGACAATCTGTTCATTAGTGGCCACTACTTCAATTATTTGCCACATGTTGGCGAGCCGGATGTTAAAACGATTCACCTCTGGGCTGGTTGGAGTGGGCGCATACGTGTCAAAGTAGGAGAAAGTATCAAATATACCTTCGGCGATCTGGGAAACCGGCGCATCTTTAGTGTTGGCAAAGACGGCCACAGTCATGGCCGTGGCCTTGTCGTGATAACAATACGTGGCATGTCCAATGAAACTGCCAGTATGGCCAGTGAGCTGGCGGCCATTGTGCTCATAGGGCATAAATCCCCAGCCGTATTCGGTGCCCCGAATGGCTTCGGGCTGCCAGTGCCCACGGTGAGAATGGTGGGCCGGGGTCTGCTCATTTGGGGTGCTGCAAATTCTGTGGAGCAGGTGCGTCATGGCGCCCGCAGTTGCATACCAGCCCGCGACGGCAGTGTAGGTATGTGCTGGCACAAAGAGTTGCACCGGTGTTCGCACTGTTTCTAGCGCTCTGAGGTAGCCAGTGGCCAGAGCGGTCGGGGGCGCTAACGATGAATAAGCAATGATTTCTTTAGCTTCAAGCGGCGTCAGAATGTTCGTGGTGACATAGTGGGCGTAGGGTTTACCCGAGACTTTCTCAATAACTTGACCCAGCAGTGCGTAGCCAAGATTAGAGTATTTAAACCGGGCGCCAGGGTCGCTGACTAGTGTTGAGGCAAGTACCATGTGTTGCAAGCGCGCTTCTGTGGGAAATGGTTCGAACAATTGCCAGAAATCGGCTGGATGCCCGTCGCGCCGTAAGCCCGAACCATGCCATAACAGCTGGCGCAGAGTAATTGCCCACACTCTTTTATCTTGGTGATCTGTCAGCCACGGAAGGTATGCGACAGCCGCGTCGTCAAGGGCAAGCATCCCCTGTTTTTCGAGTGCCAGTAGAGCTAGTGAGGTGAGCACTTTGGCCTGCGAACCAATGCTGTACAACGTGTCGGACGTGGTTGGACGCTCCGTTAGGGTATCGGCCCACCCGTATGATTCAGAAAGCACGGTTTTGCCGCCTATGCGCACCTGCACCGAAAGGCCTGAGAGCTTACCTTGCCTACTTTGGTACCTGAGCCAGCTTTTGGTAAAGTTCACTGCTCGCTCGAGCGCATACTGGTTCATGTTGCTGCTCTTGCCTGAAGTTGCAGGAGTACTGCTTGCATCTTCTCTATTGTGGCCGCCTGACTCAAGGCCAGTTTTTCCAGTACCCCAAATGCGGTGCGGTAGTACGCAATAATAAGCGGGTCATCCTTTTTATGATTATCAAAGGTGTCGTCCACAAACGCTATCTGCGTGCCGCTTGCTTGGGTAAAAAGACCAAAATCGTAGAGCTCGGCTTCAATTGGCGAAGTAAAGGGGACAACTTGAAGGCGTATGAACGGCTGCTCGCTCATATGCAGCAAGTGCTGGAGTTGTTCGTAGAGCACTTGGGCGCCCCCTATCTGGTGATACAAAAGAGATTCATCAAGCAGAATGACCATCTCGGGAGGAGCTTCGCGTTCAAAAAGATTCCACTGACGGCGCATGCGCAATTTGGTCCAAGGCGTTGGCTCTTTGGCAAAAGGGAGTACACCATGAAGCAGTGCATCGGAAAAATCTTCTGTTTGCAAAATTCCAGGCACCACTGTTCGTGCATACAACCGCGCGGTCACGGCCGTTTGCTCGACAGAAATATACTCCATATAGCCCGTGGGCAGAGTTCCCTTGTACTCATGCCACCAATTTGTTGTCTGCTCTAACACCTTAATCCTTGCTTTGCAGCTACTATGCATAGCTTATTTGCGGATGTCAAGGGTGGGCAACTTACTTTCTCCGCAGCCCGGTACGATTCAAAGCACCATCCCCCAAAGCTCGTACCCAGCGATTTTCCTGTCCAGGGAGAGGCTGGTGTTCCATGCCGTACCTTCTTGCCATCGTTTTGGCTCCTTCAGGGGTGCCCATATTTGTGACTACGTGAGTATATCCCGCTTCCAACGCTGTCGTACGAACAGTTTCCATAAGATTATCCAGCGCCCATAAGCGTTGTCGTGCACTGGTCCCCGGGGAGAGGAAGAACCAGCCTATGTCGCAGTCTGTTTCATTGTGGGGGTTGTCGATAGGTATGCAAAACACACCACCAAAGATGTTATCGTTCTCATCTAAGGCCACTGCGTGTGCAACGCGAACCGGTAGCCCACCTTCGACTCCTTTTCGAGTGTAGGCGACTGGGTTAACTATGGTATAGCCCTGATCGTTGTAGGTTGATGCTTCAAATGCTGTTAAAATCGCTGCTTCAATATCCTCCCATCGTTTTTGAGCCTCTGGCCCCTCCATGAGTACTATGCGAACACCTGGTCCTATGATTTCTTTTCGATTTTCTTCTGTAGGTAATTCTTCCATGCGACCAATAATACCGTACGCATCTGACATATGCCATGCGTATGTAGACTTCTCCAAAACGAGATGTAACTATTTGACTCGCAGCAGGAAATTATTCTTTACGTACCCACCCCATTGCGTCGGCGTAGTGTTGTCGGCCGTGGTCATGGCGTTCCGGTCCAGCCAAGGACCGTAGAGGAAGGCGGTTCCGCCAACCAAGGTGCCATCATTCACCTTGTCGGCCATCCACGTGGCAGCGCCAGCTGACCAGTTTGCCCAAACCTTGCCCATTGATTCATTGCCGAATTCCGTTTCCCATACCAGATGCTTTTTGAAATCCCAATTAGTGCCACCATTGCTCGTGCTGCCTCGTATCCAACGATTCACGTCAAAAGGTGCGTTCATATCCGGATTATTAAAGTCAGCGTAGTCGTGTTTGGTAAAGATCAGCTGATGCTTGCCATTCATGCCTTTGAGCGTGGTGTCGTACTGTTCCAGCTGGGTCATGGCGGCATCGTTGTAGTGATTACTCCATTCAATGGTATCAATGGCCAAAACGCCGGTATAACCTAGGTTGGTACGGAAGTGGCTCAGTGTTGCCTTAAAAGCGGTCACCCACTGGCCAGTGGTGACGTGGTGTGGTTCGTTGAACGGTTCATAGATCACTCGTGGGTCATTGCCCAGTGTGTTAAACACATCGGTCATCATGCCAAAGGTTTCGCCATATTTGGTGGCCCAGTCAGCGCCTTTGTTGTGCGAGTCCCACCAGGCAATATGGAAATACATTCCGGCATTGGTGACCAGGTCGTGCCATTCTTTCATATGTTGGAGCTGTTGGGCTTTGCCAGCTGTCGATTGATTATAGTAGAGCTGTGAGTTGAGTTGAAACCGCACTTCGTTCGCGCCCCATGATTTAATAGTTGCCACAATCTTTTGACGATTCGCATACTGGCTAGCTTCAAACGACTGCACATTATCTTGCAATCCCCAAACACACACGCCATGCATGCGAAGCGTCTGACCTGTTGTGCCAATCTGTAGACTATGACCCACAACCGCGGGCTTGAGGTTGTTGGTGGCACTGGCGTCAAAGCGTATGTATTTGCCATTGCTGGCAGTTGCGTCGCTGATCACCGCCACATTAGTGCCGGGGGTAGTATCTGGCTCAATGACTATGCTGGGCGCCGCTGCTCGTAAAAATGTGGTCAGATACAATCCCACGCCAATAAAGGCGAGGACGAATCCTATCTGCACAAGGTGGCGTTGGCGGTGTGGAAGTTTCAGTCGGCGCATTGTATATAAGGCATTATATACCAAGCGTAAGGGGAACAGTGCGGTACTGGGCTGATGAATGCAAATATTGCATTTTAACTCAAAAAGTGTTTAAATATACAAAATGTCTATCCCCAATCATCTCGAAAGGCACCTCCCTGCTGGCACAACTGATCCATCTGTTACTATTGAGCGACTGCGAGCAAGCAAGAGCTGTGGAACGGTAGCGGTACGTGAATTCTTTTTGCAAGAGAACATCGCCGGCGCCGCAGCGGGTGAAGCTGAAGCGCCTCATCGACTATCCCAAGAAACGCGGGCGACTGACTTTGCAAGCCTTAAAACGCTGATTGAAAGTTCGGCCGCGACTCATGGCGGCAAGAAACTACCCTTTGAATCAGCACTTGGCGTTCAAGCCCTTTCGCAAGCGTTTGAACTGCATATTGGCGAACAGGCAATGCGTATTTACAATTTTACTCGCACCGAGGTGGACGATGGTCATCTCGCAGAAGCTATTGATGCAGTACGCTCACTGGATAGGGTGTCCGGTGGTCGACTCATGGGCCATTTGGCCGTGATGGCAATTCTTCCCAAGGGGCATCCAGCGCTTACTCCACATGGCAATACCAGGGACTATTTCAGTGGGGTCGCAAGCGAAGATGGTTTCCTACTCCATGAAGCCAGACTACAACTCCCCACTCCGGTACACGAACCCGCTCCGGTGCATCCGCTGAAGTTATTTGTTGAGGAAGTGGCTGCGCCCGCCACTTTGGGACGGAAAATAAGGAGAAAACTCCTCCCCACACGACGCGTCCGATTGCTTGATGAATCAGCAAATCGCAAAAGGCGTGAAGCAGTGTTTATCTGGCGAGGCAATAGCCTGCCTTTCAGTGCTGGTGATGGGAGTCTTGGCTCCACAGTAAGTCATGAAGCGCATCATATTCTCGGCAGTAATCACCACAAGTTGCAAAAGTTGTTCCATAGAAAGACGCATGCCGCGTGGGAACTTGCCCCTTCAATCTATGCGTCTCAAGATGTGGAATTTAGCGCAGGTGAGGAACATTTTGCTGAAACCGGTGCGGCACTTTATTTAGGCGGGAAGTGGGGTGCCCGGGTGGGGCCGGCGCACCGCCGTGCTTATGCGGCATTTATGCGACAAGTTCATGGTGGTCAGGAAAAAGCGCCGCCAGTCGTGTGTCGCGAACTTGAACTTAAATAAAATCTAGGCTACTCGACGCGTATGAAATCTATCAGCACTTTAGCCGGCAGGTTGGCCGGGACTCGCCCTCCAGTTCCTAGCCCGCCCACTGCTAGATTCAGAATCAGGTAAAAGGGATGGTCAAAGGCCCAGTTCTCGCCCATTTGAGCCTTGGTGGCATTTCCAAAGGGAGTACCGTCAATTAGAAAGGTTACTTGGGTGGGCGTCCAGTCCATGGCGTAAGTGTGCCAGCCCTTGGGGTTATGGTTGCTCAGGCCGTAGTCGGCTGCAAAATCTTTGGCCGGAACCGGGCCATGCAATGATGACTCGATTGCTTCCCAGCCATAGTTTTCAACAATATCAATTTCACCCGATTGGGGAAACCCGACAGTATCGATGTTGGCACCTAGCATCCAGAAGGCCGGCCAGAGGCCATTTTGTAAATCAGGAAACTGGATGCGGGCTTCAAAATGCCCATATGCTTTAGTAAATTTATTTTTAGTTAGTAATTTGGCGGAAGTGTATTGGCAGGTGCCGTTCCAGCATTTGTAGGCGGTAGTTGAGGAAGCTTTGGCCAAAAGGACTAATTTGCCAGTGCCGTCGAGATAGCTATTACTATTATCAGCTGTGTAATACTGCAATTCTTGATTGCCCCAGCCTTGGGTGCCGTTGCCCACATCGTGGCCCCAGATAGCGGCATTGGGCGCCGTTCCAGCTGGGCCGTCAAACTCATCATTCAGCGTTGTTAATGCCAGCGGGTTAAAAACCACTGATTTTCCACCCGAGGCGTTGGCGTCCTGGCTAATTTTAGCCGGCGCAGTTACTTGGCCAAGTTCAGGTTCAATCGCCACTGGCACGGTCGCAGCCTGCGAGCTTCTCAACATCCAGATGCCCACAAACGCAAAAATGCCTGCGGTGACACCCAGCCCGAGTTTGCTCACTTTTTGCAATTGAATTATACCCATAGATCTATGGGTAGTATACCATTTGGTTTATGGTTACTTTTTGCGCTGCGCGATTGCCTTAAACGTTTGTGAGATAAGTAGCGCTAGCCCGGCCCAAAAGAGTGCAAAGCTTACATAGTAGAGTGCGTTGGGAAAATCTTTTTCGCTGGCACCACCGATTGCACTGACAATCCCCCACTGAACGATGAGTGTAATGCTGAGAATGTAGGCGTATTTTGGCTTTATCATATGCTGAGTATACCACTTGAGTATGTGCATGCGTACAGATCTTTGTGATTATAGTAACAATCTATGTTACTATAATATACTATGAATTACATGCACGCCCTTGCCGAAATTGGTCTCTCGCAAACTGAAAGCCGTATTTACCTGTTTTTACTGCAAAACGGCCAATGCTACGCAGCCCAGATTCAAGCGGCGCTTAGCATAGATAAGGTGCCTACCTATCGAGCGCTTGATGCGCTCAAAAAACGGGGCTATGTGCAGGCATTGGGCGAATCCCGCAACCAGCAATTTGCCGCTGCACCGCTCCGCGTGGTACTTGCGGGCTATGATGAACGCCTCAAAACACTCGTGAACGCGCGCAGCGACATCGAAGCTTTAGTGCGCGATCTCGCCAGTAAACACCTTGCCTTGTATAAAGAGAATCGTATTGCGGTCTACGAAGGCCTGGATGGGTTTAGACTATGGAACGAGGCACGCTTAGAGACAGGCGCGCCTATTATTCGCGAATTTGGCGCAAACTCTTTCACCGAGCATTTTTTTGCCTCGGATGAAGCCTTTGATGAGTACATGAACGCCTTTATTGCCCGCCGCGTGTCCAAGGGTGTGGCTATGCGAGTAATCGGGAGCGCAGGGCGCCAGCGTGATTATGATGTCACTTCTAAACAACTCTTAAAAGAGCAGCGAGTGCTTGAACTCGGAGATAACTTGGAAATAATGTTGAGTATCTTTGGCGGTAAAGTGGGCTTTTATACCAAGCAGGCAGAGCGCTACATAGGCGTTATTATTGATGATCCCATGCTTGCTCGCCTTATGATCTTGCTTTATGACACATTGTGGAGTCAGGCGAAAATAATCACGCCAAAGGAGGCAAACTAGTGGTATCCCCGGAACGTTTTGAAGCAATCAATAGTGAAACTACTGATCGACGTGCGATGTTTTATTGGCAAGTTGATCGGCCAATCACCAATCAAGAGTTTGTTGCTATTTTTATGAGTCGGCATGAAAATGTTGATGAAGCGCTTATTGCTCGTGAGGCTGAGCGTCTCTTGCCCAATTCCTGCACGGTGACGGACATCGCTGGAGATGATGGCTATCGAAGTGGCAGTGTGAACATAAATCGTCTGCTTACCTGTAGCGATGGACAACGCGTGGTAGCGCGCATTCATCCTGCTGGTCTGGTGAACGGCTATTTTGATGTTGAAGCTGTGGCTATGGAAGCGGCCGGGCCGTTCGTGCCGACGCCTACTGCACTTGGCTTATCGCACCGCGCGACCCTTGGCGGTCTCGATATGTTGCTCATGACCGAAATGTCTGGGCAAAATATGAAGCAATTTCTGGCAACTCATCCCGAAAAAGAAACGACTTTAGTAGTTGAGATGGGTCGGACAATGGCCAAGCTCCATGAAGTAAAAGTTGAGGGCTATGGATTTTTTGACAACCAGCATGCGCAAGACACTGGTGAGCTACGCGGGTTGCAGCCAGATTTTGAAAGTCACGTCCTTGCTGCGTTACAACCTAATCTCCAAGTACTTATTGAGGCTGGGTATATTGCGCAGGACCAGGCGGATAAGATAACGCACCTCCTGCAAGACAACCCGCTTTTGAAATGCAGTGATCCGCGCCTTCTGCATAATGACATGGCAGACTGGAATGTCCTGACTGACGGCATGCGTATTACTGCCGTACTTGACTGGGACGAGTGTTTTGCCGGTGATCCGGTGGCGGATATCGCCTGTTGGTCATTGTTCTTTACGCCTGAACGATTAGCCCATTTCCTTCAAGGTTACGCAGAAGTGAGTCCACTTCCCCACGACTTTGATGCAAAATTACACATCTACCGTCTGCGCTATGTAGTGTCAAAATTGTCCTTGCGTCATCGTAAGCTGGGATTGCAAAACGACGATATAATGAAGCATTTGATAAAAGTGGGACTCGACGCGCTGGAGGCGGAGTCGACTTATTTTGCGCTATGAGCGATCGTTGATAATGTCACAGCGTGCCTCCCCTAATTAGGCGTCGGACTTGCTATCTCCCCCGTCACTCTGTTCACCATTGCCTCGCTCTGATGGCTTTGTCCATGGAGGAATCCCGGCATGCGGTCCATATTTTCGCTCAGCCTCTTGAACTTTTGGATGGTTTTCATCCCGGCTATGACCGGCCTGGAGTGCGTCAATTCCGTGCCTATCAGACTGATGAGCAACGGACTCAATGATTCTCACGACGTCTAGTCTAGGACCTTGATGGGCATGCAGCGCCGAACTGGCAAGTGCTCGTTCCAGCTCTGGTCGAGGCATCTGGGGTGGTTCGCTCAATTCAGGAGAATAAAGGTGTAACATACTGCCATTTTAACTCATCGGATGTGTATGAGTATGATAGAATTTTATTTTGGCAGAACCGCAAAAGTGTAATGAAAGGGTGGAACTATTATGAGCGAACAAACAAAAGCTGGTCAATTTGAAGAAATAATGGCAAGTATGTCTGATGAATTTGCAGAGGCTACTTCTGCGAGTTCGCAGGAGTTGGCACTGGTGGGTAGTGGGGCGGCCGAGGTGGGCAAGGCTGCTGTTGATACGGCTCTTCCTTTCGGGCACGATATGTTGACGTTGATTGATATTACAGATGGTCCAGACAAGTTGTCAGAATGTGGGACCTTATTGAACGGCTCTACTTATAGCGACAAAGACGACCCTGCGTCGTAGAAAGACTTGAGCAATGCCTGATCTACAGCTCGTAGTTATTAGCGACCAGGGTGATCCTCACATCAAGATGGTGGAGCGTCATCTTGCGCAGCCTTTTATACTTATTGATCCTTTGAGAACGAAGCTTACCTATGCTCTTGAGCAAGGGCGAATGGTGACCTACGCTAATAGCCAAAGACTCGACCACGTTCATGCGGTTTGGTATCGGAAGCCAGGCAAAGTCACGCAGGATACTTTGAAGGTGGATGAGAATTTTTTTGAGTATGCTCGTACCACGCTTGAAAACCATATTGCGCAGTTGCGATCACAATTTGAAGGTGCACGCTGGGTATCTAATTACTACGCGATCCAAAGAGCGGAGAGTAAAGCGCTTCAATTAGAAGTTGCTTCGCGTCTTGGCTTTCTAGTTCCGGAAACAATTATGACCGCAGATGAGCATATAGCCCGCACATTTTTAGATACCCATGAGTGGAGCATTGTAAAAACGTCTTCAACCCAATTTCCGAATCTAGAGGGACGCAATTCATTCTTTTTTGCCCAAAAGGTTCATCGAGACGATCCGATTGCTTTGACCAATTTGCATCTTGCGCCGGCTATTTTCCAGCAGGCTATTACGGTGAAGAGTGATATTCGAGTGACTGTTGTAGGTAACCAAATTTTTGCGGCAAGTATCGAGCCCAATAGTGTTGCTGAGAGCTCGGCTCGAGATTGGCGCTATCACCAACTTGCAAAGGGCGGTCTTTTTAAGCCGACGAAAATTTCAAAAAGACTAGAAAAGCTATGCGTACAGCTTGTACGAGAACTCAAACTCCAGTATGGCGCAATTGATTTTGTGATTGATCCCGATGGTAAGGAGTGGTTCTTGGAGATTAACCCGAATGGGCAATGGGGGTTTGTCGAAGAGGATACCAATTTGCCAATTGGCGCGGCGATAGCCCGACTTCTAGAAAGTTAACTTTGTTTGCTGGCATAAACCGCCACCGCAGTCGGGCTTCTGATTGTAGGGTGCTCCGCAAAATTACGACTGGGGTCGAACAGATAGTCAACGCCGACCATTTCCTTGGCTTCTTCAATACGGATCGTGGTAAAGCCAGCGGCCAAGAGCGCTTCGGGAAGTGTCTCCCACAGTACTCTGATGCGCTCACGGCTCTGGGCATTTCGGTAGCCACTTTCTTTATCTGCACGGGTAAGCTGCGAGGCACATTCACGCATCAGGAGGTGGCCGCCGGGCTGTAATACGCGGAATACTTCGGTCAAAAGCAAGTCAGCTGCTGCTTTTTCTGCCGCATCGTCTGCCATGGGCAGCCTTTCTGGACCAACAATGGTCGATAATAACTGGTTTGTCTGCACTAATTGCAGTTTGGAATTTCCAAATGGTAACCGTAACCCATCGCCATATATAAAATTACCTTGCTGTCGCTTATCCACGCCACTGGCAACATCTATAATGTACGCACCTTTCTGGACATCATAAGTATCTTCCGCTTGGGCCACAAAGGCTCGAGAAGAAAGCGCACTAAAGGAGCCAATGAGCAGGGCGTGCTCAATGTCTTGGAGCGCGTCGGGGTTTTGACGTACATTTTGCTCAAAAAGTTTCTGGTAAACTGGCCAACTGTTGAAATTGGTGGCGAAGGTTATTTCGCGGTCGTCAAATATTTGCAGCAGGGCCATGAGGGCGATTGATCGTTCGGTTTTATTGGTGTCATCCCACAGACCACATTCACGAACGTGGTCGCGCATTAGTATGGCTTCGTCACGAATTTCATCAGCCGTGCGTCCCTCGCCGGAAAGCATAAAATGCGCCATTGCCAGCGCGCCCGCTACTTCCTGGGGGGATCCGACACCAAGCACTCGTTGCGCTAAAGAAACTTCAGACATTTGAATAGTATACTAAATGCGCCAACCACCACCTATTGTGATATGCTATAAATGTTAAAGTCTTTATGGCTAGTCATCGAATTAAAACTGGTAGTATATGCATAAAAAACGCAATAAGATAATTGTCGCTGGAGTGTTCTTCGGCGTGATACTTATTGGCATAAGTTACTTAATTGTTCGTGCCGCTCCTTTTACTATCAACATCCAACCCGAAAAAGGGACGCTTACTGGTGGACGGGTAACTAGTGATGTGAATGCTTCAGACGGTAAGTACTTTACCTTCCAAGAGGCGACGGCTCCTGGAACAAACTGTACGGGTACTGGCCCGACTTTTGGCGGAAGTGCCTGGCATATAAGTTTTTGTGATGACTTCAATGGCACCGCCCTGGATTACACCAGATGGCAAACGTGCAACCCAAGCTTTGAAGCTGGTTGCGTTCCCCACCATGATGAAGCTGGCAACCAAGAAGTTTCCTGCTTTAATTCTGCCCAAGCCAGCGATGATCCCAGTGCGAATCCTCATCCGGGCAACAAAACAAACGAAAATGTCCAGGTCTATGGAGGTGCAGTGCACCTGGTTGCTACCAAGGGTGGGCCAAAATGTCCAGGTAACTGGCGTAACCAGGGCTATTGGACTGGCATGATCTCGACTGGCCCTCTGAAGTTTGGTATGAAACAAACTGGTTATACGCCGTACTTCTTTACCCATGGTGTCTATGAGGCACGCGTCAAGTTCCCCATGGCTCAAGGCCTGTGGCCAAGCCTCTGGATGCTGCCCGACCAAGATAAATATGGTTGTTGGCCAACCAGTGGTGAGTTTGATGTAGTTGAAACCAATAAGAACCAAAGTGGCAAGGGCAGCTTTAATGTCCACTTTGGTAATGCGTGCAATAATAATATAACCAACTTCTTTGACGGTGCGACATTGCCCGCCGCAGATAGCGCCGGCTACCGTATTTATGCCTTTGAATGGACAAGTACGAGCTACAAATGGTATGTGAATGGCCAGCTGATGCGCACTTACACTCGGGCAGATGCAATGCGTAACCATCCTTTCTACATCATTGCCAACTTCTCACTCAGTAACAAATGGACAGGTGGCGACTACACTAAAAATACATACCCAATCACTACCGATATCGATTGGATCAGGGTCTGGCAGCATTAGCTAATGAATTAATCCGGTAGGTGCAGCATGCATTGCATCCACCCTTTTCGTAAGCTGCGTCAACGCACTTATATATCCAGGTCAACCGTGATATAGCCGCCTTGCTCCACCTGAAACTTCCAGGTCTCTGAATTGGAGAGATTATGGAGAAGTCCATAAATAGTTTGTACCACAACTTCGGAAGTAACGATAAGTGGCGTCGCTTCATTTTTGTTTCGCAAATCATCAAGGAAGCTGCGTACTCGTTTTTTGAAATCTTCAACAGATTCACCGTTATTAAAGCTGGCTGTCCATCTATTCTCTGCTTTATCCAATGCTGCAAAATATTCGCTAAAGTGCTTACCTTCAAAGCCTGTACGTATATCGTTGAGGCGGGCATCGACTGTAACTTGAGCGTGATGAGATTTATTTACAATTTCCGCAGTTTGCAGGGTGCGAGGTAACTCTGAAATGTAGATTTGGTTAATAGTAGCAGGGGCAAGTTTTTCACCTAAAGTAAGTGCCTGGGCCGCTCCTACTTTCGTCAGGTGGACATCAACATTTGGATCCCCATTGCATAGTCCAAGCTCGTTATAATTTGTTTTGCCGTGGCGCGCGAGGTATAACTTCATTTCATTATGATAAACAAATTGAAGCCTCTTAGATAGTGCTGTCTGAAAATAGCCAATGCTTGAGGTGGTGCGCATGGTACGTCAGGTATAAAGAATATGACAAAACATTTAAAACTCGTTGTTGAATAGTCACTGACACTTAAGAATATTCAATACTGCTTTGATTCTTTTGAAACATTTAACAGCTTGGGATGCGCGAATGAGTTTACTCCAAGGATCAAGTTTCAGTGAATAATTCATAAACTCTATAACAATTATTATTCATCTATTATGAATAGCTAACCGCTGCGCTATAACTACTTTATGACTAAAGAGATTCAACTCACTCATCAACCGACAAACAATAATAACAAGTACGATGGCGTCTTTCGGAAAAGCACATTTTCAGCTGATGGCGGCTGCGTGGAAGTTGCTAAGGATAAGAACGGTGTGCGGGTAAGAGACACCAAGAACAGGCAAGGCTCGGTACTCCATTTTACTCATGATGAATGGAAGGCCTTCTTGGCCGGTGTCCGTAAAGGTGAGTTCAATATCTAAGTTGGCGTCTGGTATACTTAAGCATATTGAACAACCTACCTGTCAAAACTACTTCGCTAAAGTCCAATAAATCGCTCCGAAGACTCAACAACTTCCTGCTGGTTGTCTTGGTGATGATTAACTTGTATGTGATTGCCGTGCCCTTTCTTCCCCAGATTCTCTTTCGCTTTGAACAAGGTAAAGGCAAGCAGCAAGCGCTTGAAAAATCATTGCAGCCCTCCAAGCCTGTGGCGAGTCCTACACCTGCGCCCGCACCACCCTCTCAGCCAAATCATGTGGTTATTCCAGCCATGTTGCTGGACCAGCCGGTGGTAGAAGAAAGTAATGTCCGCAAGGCCCTGGACCAGGGCGTGTGGCGTTGGCCTGGTGGCAGTACGCCAGATAAAGGCGGGAACACCGTATTGGTTGGTCATCGTTTTACTTACACTAAGCCAGAAGGCGTCTTTTACTTCTTAGACAAGCTGCATGCTGGCGATACTGTAGGTGTGGTGTGGAATAACAAAACGTATGTGTATCGCGTCTCGGCCACCAAGACTGTGCCGCCAACTGAGGTGAGCATTCTGGATCCCACCAAAGAGCCAACGCTTACTATGTATACTTGTACCCCACTGTGGTTGCCCAAGAGTCGCCTGGTGGTTATTGCGAAACTTGAATCTATCCAAGGAATACCCCAATGACCGAGAAGCGTATTTTTATTGTCCTCTGTGTATTGATTGTGCTAAGTATTGCTCTTGCCTGGTATGTGAGTAGTAGTGCCACGCATACCCTTTCGATCTAAAAGCGAATGGAGCAAACAGCAAAAGGACCTCATTTCTGAGGTCCTTTTTGGTAAGTAGTGCGAGACTACTAGACTTGGGTTTGGCGGTGCCTGGCCCAGATCACTATGCCAAAGCCCAGGGCGATGATCGTACTCGCGACGGCCAGTGAGACAATGGCGAGCTGCCCGGTGTCAGCTAAGCGACCACCACTGAAGTTTTGGATAGTAGCATTTGTTTTGGTGCGCGTGTAGATAGTGGGGTCATTGGGCTCTGGGGTATCAACCCAGTCAGATGGCACAGGTGTGTCCGAGATTGGCGCGTAGGAACCATAGCCTTGGTTTTTAACCAGGAGCGTATCTTCGGCGAGCTGCACCTTGTAGGTGACCACAATTGGATTGACTGCTGCATCGGGCGTAAAGTGGTTGGCATCAGCATCAAAGGTACCTTGCCATTCAATACGGTTTTGCTGAGCGTTATACACGCAGCTTGTGGTTTGGGAGGTGCCCCTTGCTTCACAGTTCAGGCTGTCAGCCACGTAGCTGGTGCCAGCTGGAATAGTATCGTTCAAGCTGGTGCTAATGCCGTTAATGGCGCTTAGGTTGATCCAAGTGAGGGTATAACGCAGGCTTGTCCCTTCAACGGCTTGCTGTTTCCAGAGTTTTGGCGGAGTGAAGCCACCAGGAATTATCTTGTAGCCAAAGTCGGCTTCGAGCCGCTGCGGGTTCGCTGGGGTTAAGGTGACGCCAAAGCCAGCGGGATTTTTGGACTCGTTGTCCGCTGTACCATTGCCAAGTACGTGTGCCAATCCGGCCAGTTTGTTAGCCGTGTCGGTGACAACCACGATGTAGGCCATGCCTGTGGCGTTGCCAACTGGCAGTTGTGTAAAGCTATATTGGCCATTGGCAGCCGTTGCCGTAGTTTTGATCACTGGTTCGCCAGTGTCAATTGTGCCGTTGCTGTTGGCGTCATAGTAAAGATCCAGCGTGACACCTTCAACGCCTACGTCACCAGTATCAAAGCGGCCGTTGGTGTTGTGGTCGATAAAGACCTGGTTGCCAACAACGCCATTGCCCACAAAGCCAAAGTCAGCGTCTAGGAAGCTCGTTTGGTTGACGAGGGTATGGGTAAAGGTGCCGGGCGTGGTAAGTGTTGCCCCTGGGACGTCGCCCGTAGTGACGGTTGCCTTACAGGTTTTTGGCAGTAAGTTCACGAATAAGTAATGGCCGTCAGCGTCGGTTTGCTGTGTTTGCGTGGTGTTGTCGTTCACAGTCGTGAGGTCGCCGTCAGGGCCAGCGCACACGAGCGTAATAGTGACGTTGGCAATGCCTGGATCACCCACATCTTGGGTGCCGTCTGCGTCAAAGTCGTGAAAGACGGTATCACCCCAACTGGCGGTGCCCACAAAGCCAAAGTCTACGGTGGTGTTGGCATAGTTGTCTTCGCCGCCTTGGCCATTAGAGCCAAGGTCAGCTTCGTTAGTTGGCTCGGATGCGCCTGGTCCAAGCGTGATCGTACCAGAACGGACGGCTTGGCCTGCAGTGGCTGGATTAATACCATTGTCATTGCTGTCACCATTACTGTTGGGGTCGGCTTCTTCGGCTGGCCCCACGGAACTAATCGCGTAGTTCTTGAGTGGTCCGCCTTGGGCGAAGTTGGAAGCTGCAACTTCAACAATGTAGTCGCCGGCATTTAAGCTAGTGAATAAGTAGTACCCATTGCTATCTGTTGTGGTAGTAGCCAACTGCGTGTTGCCCGTGCTATCAAGCAAGCGAACGGTGACGCCACCTACGCCTGGGGCAGACCCGTCAGCGCCATTGATGGTGGCCGAGTTGTCTTCATCGATCCACACCCGGTTACCTAAAGAGTAGGAGCGCCAGAAGCCAAAGTCGATGGTTGTATCAGTATCATGGTTGTCATCATCATCTTTTTTGCCTGAATAGATGGTCGGTTCTGTGTCTGCTTGGAGCTTAATGCGAGTAGAGATCACGCCATTTGCGGCAAGTGTGCCGCCTGCGGGTACCTTTCCGTGGTTGGACTTATCGTCTTGGGTGTCGCCCACGCCGTTGGGTACGGGGACGTTCATTAGTGCTTCAAGTGGTTGACCTGCGCCAAAGTTTGAAGCGGCAATGCCCACAAAATAGTTACCTTGCTCAAGGTCATTGAACTGGTAATACCCTGGCTTGCCGTTAGTAGCTCCTGCGCGAGGGTCATTGGCAGTTGTTTTGGTGCCCACGGCAACCGCAGCCGCAAGCTCGCTCGCGCTTAACTCACCGTCACTATTGGTGTCGGCGTTATTGTTGTAAAGGTTCACGGTCACCCCGTTGATGCCCTGATTGGCTTCATTGCCATCAACAATGCCGTTGGCATTGCTATCGAGCCAGACAAAGTTCCCAATGCCTACTTTGCCATTAAGCCCGGTGGTGGCAAAAATTTGCGTAGTCGCAATCACGCCGATTACGGCCACCACGCAAAAAACAATACCACTGCGAAGTCGTTTCTTGTCTTTGGGCGAAAGATTTTTGATTTTTTTAGTCAACTCACGGGCGTACTGGCGAGGGTTACTCATTGTTGTCCTAACGCTTATATCTAAGATGTACTATAGCAAGGATTATGGTGGGCAACAATGATTCTGCGTGCTAGCTTGCGGTCCGACGCTTAAACAACCACGCAGCCACTGGCATGGCCACCACTAGGATGCCAAGACACCAGATTACGGCGAGCCAGCCATGGTTGCCAATGGGCAATCCCAGCATTAAAGCTCGTACTGCCTCAACCACATGCGTAATGGGCTGGTTGGCGGCAAAAGCTCGTAAGGCAGGCGTCATACTACTGGCGGGTACAAATGCGGTGCTCGCAAAAGTAAGTGGAAAGACAATCACAAAAGTAAGCCACTGCACGCCTTCGACACTTTTGGAATACACGCCCACAATGGCCGACATCCACGAAAAGGCGAAGGTAAAGAGGAGCACAATGCCGGCAATCATCAGCCAATCAAGGGCATTTGCCGAGCCTCTAAACCCAATTGCCAGACCGGCCAGCAACATAATGATTGTCGAAATGCTGTTACGAACAAGGTCGGACACAGTATGGCCGTTCAATACTGCTAAGTTTGACATGGGCAATGAACGGAAACGGTCAACAATACCCTTTTGCATGTCGTTACAAATCGCAATAGCCGTGGTGGTTGAGCCAAATGCCAGGGTTTGCACAATGATGCCAGCCATGAGGAACTCTAAGTAGGAAACCCCGGGTGGAAGGGCTTGTTTGACCGCGCCACCAAATACGGCTGCAAACAAAATCAGGAACATGATTGGCTGAAAGAAAGTACCAAGTAACTGATCGCGGTTGCGAATAATATGCTGACTGCTTCGTTTGATCATCAGTAATGAATCAACGAAGACCAGGATGATTTTGGGTCGTTTGTCAAAAATCAGCTCGGCCATTATTTTGTCTCCTCTTCTTCGGCTTCGGCCTGTTTTGTTTTGCCAGTGAGCGACAGGAAGACGTCATCGAGGGTTGGTTTGTGAACATCCATGGAAACCAGGGCGATGCCTGCTTTGGAAAGGCTGTCGAGTGCCTCTTTGGCATCAATATTAATATCATGGATAATCAGCGTAGCTGAATGTTCTTTAAGATTAGTGGCAATCACTTTGCTCCCCAAGACTTCACTCCCCTGCTGAAGCGCAGCGCGATTTTTAAAAGTAAGTTCCAGGCGGTCTTTGCCTACTTTGCGCTTGAGTTCAGCGGCAGTGCCTTCGGCAATGACTTTTCCGCCATCAATTACCACAATCTGATCGGCTAATTGGTCAGCCTCTTCTAGATACTGGGTGGTAAGCAGGATGGTTGTCCCCTTTTCGACCAATTTCTTAATAATCTCCCACATGGCCAAACGGGAACGAGGGTCCAAACCAGTGGTTGGCTCATCCAAAAAGATGATTGGCGGCGTGGCAATTAAGCTCACGGCCAAGTCCAGGCGGCGACGCATGCCCCCAGAATAGGTTTTGGCAGTGCGATCAGCCGCCGCAACCAGATCAAAATCTTCCAAAAGCTCTTGGGCGCGAGCTTTAGCGCTGGCTGGGGTTAGACGATACAACCGGCCCATCATTACCAGGTTTTCGCGCCCGGTCAGGAGTTCATCAACTGCCGCAGACTGACCGGTGAGGCCAATGACGCTGCGTACTTCGTCGGCTTGAGTGGTGACATCGTAGCCTTCAATAGTGACCGTGCCGCCGTCAAATGGAAGAAGTGTGCTCAAGATGCGCACAGTAGTTGTTTTGCCCGCCCCATTTGGCCCAAGCAGTGCGAGCATGCTGCCGCGTGCTACTTTGAGATCAATTCCTTTGAGTACACTGTTTTTGCCATAAGCCTTGGTAAGGCCACTGACCGTAATTGCATACTTACCTTTTGCCATTATAAATTCCTTATGGTGCGCTTAGATGCTAGATATTGTTCCAGTGTAGCAAAAACAGAGGCCAATGCCGATATTTTTAACACATTTCGATACGCTGAAAGCGGTAATGATTATGCTATACTGGCGTAAAAGGAGTGATGGATGGCACGACTACCAGTTCCGGGCGGTGATAGTAATGCATGGGGAAATGTACTGAATGACTTTCTTCTGCAGGCTCATGATACCTCTGGTGCGCTGAAGTCGGGCTCGGTTGGGGCAGGGCAAATTACTGACGGAAGTCTGCCGCAGGCCAAGGTTCAAAACTTACCCGCCGATCTGGCCGCAAAGCTGGATGCCAGTACGCGTGGTGCGGCCAACGGTGTTGCCTCACTGGATGGTAGTACGCTCGTACCTTTTGCCCAGTTGCCAACTGGCAGTACCTCCACAAAAGTCGCCATTGGTAATCACAATCATGCGATCAGCACGCTTAGTGACTATGACAATACTTCTCCCGCTACTAATGGTCAGGTGATCACTTGGTCGGCCGCTGATGTCAAGTTTAAGCCAGCAGACTTACCGGCTGCGCCGTCGCCAGTAACTTTGACTGATGCAAGCACCATTGCGACAGACGCGAGTCTGGGCACACATTTTCGGGTCACTCTTGGCGGCAACCGTACTTTAGGCAATCCAACTAATCCAAGTGATGGCCAAAAAATAATGTGGGAATTCATCCAGGACGTGACAGGTTCGCGGGTCATTACGCTGGATAGCGCGTTTGCAGTTGGTACTGACATTAGTTCGGTGACGCTCAGCACTTTAGGCGGCAAGCGTGACTTTATGGGTGCAGTCTATAATTCGATCACCAGTAAATGGTACGTTATCGCCTTTATTAAGGGGTATTAGCATGGCTTTGCAGGTACGGTCGTCATCGAGTGCATTTACAAACTCGGGCAGTATTACGGTGACTACGCCAGCAGGCGTGCAAGCTGGGGATTTGCTGGTGGCGCTTCACTTCGAAGATCCATTTGGCAGTTTGGCAGCTATGACTGCTCCGGCTGGCTGGGCGTTTGGTGGTGAGTATGGCGGTTTAAACGGCAGTCCTTTTGGCAAGCTATGGTACAAAGTTGCTGGTGGTTCAGAGCCGAGTAGCTATGTCTTTGGGCAAAATGATACCTCGGTGATTACTATGGTGGCCATTAGCGGCCAAGATGATGTGGTAGCCATTAATGTGGGTCCTACCTGGTCGGCGGGCGGTTCGGCCCAGACCTCGCACGTTGCGCCAGATGTCACTACCACGGCTGCCAATTGCCTGTTGCTCTGCTCGTGGGCGTCCACAAGCGACTTTGCGCCAACCTACAGTCCTGCTCCGGGCATGACCGAGCAGGGCGATATTGCCTCAGCCTTTGTCTTTGCCTCACTTGATAGCGAAGTTTTGGGCGCAGCAGGGGCCACGGGCACGCGGACGGCAACAGTCAGTTCATCATCGAATAACAATTATTCGTCAGTGTCGCTGGCGATCTCGCCGGCGGGCACGAGTGGCGGGAGTCCAGTGTCTCATTCCGCATTTGCGAGTTTCTTTAATGTGCAAATTATCCCCGAAGTCTTTGTGCTGGCACCAAGCACAGTACCGATGCCTGGCCAGGTCGGGTTCCTGGGTGCGCTCAATGCACTGACTATTATTGATGGCAGTGGCCCTACCCCGGCTGGGACAGTGTGGGACAACGGACTGTTGCGTATTAATGCTGATGACGTGGAATTAAGTGGCTACTATGTCAAAGGCGGCATTGACTGCTATGGGGCGAATCCGACTATCCGCAACTGTATTGTTGAGGGTAATCAGTATTCGTTTTCAGCAATATTAGTGCGCAGCGGTAATGCGCTGATCACCGATACCACAATTACCTACAGAGCTGGTGATCCGCCGCCTACGCCTAACTGGGGTAACAGTGCCATTGGCTCCGATCAAGGCACGGGCATTGTGATTACGCGCTGTGACATTTCAAACTATCCTGATGGTGTTGGCACATTTGATAGCTCGCTTATAGAACAGAACTATATTCATGGCCCGGTACTGCTAGGCACGCCGCCTAACGAAACACATAACGATGGCATTCAATATTATGGCGGGACTGGCTTATCCATTCGCTACAACCGCATTGATATTAGCGCCAATGGCCTGCCTTGCGATGGCATTCACCAAAACGGGGCAATCTTTATTCAACCAGCCAGCGGCACCACGGCCGTGAATCCGGAAATAATCGGCAACAACCTGTTTGGTGGCTCAATTACCATGCGCTTGGAAGAACCGGCCACGGGTGCGGTAATTACCGACAATGTCTTTGGCGTGCCTTACTATACAGATGTGGAACGCGAGCCAGGCTTTGTTATTTCTCAGTGGAGCAATAACATTGACCATAACGGGGATCAAATTCCACAACCCTAGCTGCTTTTTAGCCGCGTAGTCGTCCTATTTCCTTGCCAAACCACTGCGCGCTTTTGCGCACTGAGCGCTTCATAGTGGTGCGGTCAACTTCGACAAGCCCAAATTTTGGCCACCATCCGTAGGCCCATTCAAAGTTGTCCAGTAAGCTCCAGTGCAGGTAGCCTTTGAGCTGAACACCAGCGGTCAGGGCTTTCTGCATGGCCGCAAGGGTTTCCTTGAGCCACCACTTTCGGTGTGCATCCTGGGCATCAGCTAAGCCACTTTCGGTAATGATAATCGGCATGGCATAGCGCCTGCTGGTTTGCCGTAAAATATCATAGAGCGCACTTGGTTCCATATACCACCCTAAATCGTTATGCCGCCCAGGTGGATTCTTTTTACGCAGCCGCCAATCCACATGTTCAGTGGCATAAAAATTAAGGCCAATAAAATCTAAATGATGATGGATACGGTTCAAAAACCACCAATTCCACAAATAGTCCCTGCCCCGGATTGCCATATGGTTCAGTGGATTACGCCTATTATGCGCATAGGTTTGCAAAAGAGTAATGGCCGTGCCCACTTCCAGCTGCGGGTGGGTGTCCTTGAGGATGTTGTAAGCCTTTTTGTGGGCCGTGGCTAAGTTTTTATACACTTTGAGGCCTGTGGTAATATTCTTTTGCTCGGGCGGCCAAAATCCTACCATGTAGCTGGCAAATGCATAGACGTTTGGTTCGTTAAGAATCAGGATATAGCGGAGTTCGGTGCCAAACTCTTGGCTAATCTTGGTCACATAGTTATAAAAATCAGCTAGATTTTGGGCCTTGGCAAAGCCGCCCTTTTCGGCAAACCATGGGGGAATGGTCCAGTGCCAGAGGGTCACTACAGGTTCAATGTGGAGCTTTGTGAGTTCGGCAATGTAGCGGTGGTAATGAGCAATAGCTTCTGGGTCCCACTTGCCTGGTTCTGGTTCGAGGCGCGACCATTCAATGCTAAAGCGGAAGGCATTCATGTTCAGAGATTGCAACAGGCGGAAGTCATCCTTGTACAACTTGAAGTGGTCTACGCCTTCGCCAGATAGATAATTGTCGCTGCTGGTGGCGTGTGGGGCAATATGCTCCCAGTCTAGCGGATTGCCCATGGTGTAGAGATGCGCTAACCGACTCTTGGCATCTTTGGCAAGTCGCTCTGAATGAGTTTTTTCCCATTCAGACCACTGGTTGTGAGTACTGCCTTCAACTTGATGGCTTGAAGTACTGGCACCCCAGAGGAAATCTTTGGGAAAGTTGGACTGTGGCATATGTATGAGTGTAGCAAAGCTTCTTGGCTAGCGTGGAATCGGCGCCGAAGTTGGCAGGCCTGCGTCTTCGGGGTCGGTAGCATTTCTAATTTTTTCCTTATCAGTAGCTGCCTCGGCGGGGGTTATATCCCCCCTTGCTAGTCTATCATCTACATTCTTCACTAGATTCTTAGCCTCCCTCTGACCTATCTCTAGACTTGTATGACGCAGGGCTAAAAATGCTCCACCAATCGCTATGCCTACTCCCAGTAGAGAGAGCGCTCCTTCGCCTACGGCGCGAAACCTACCGCCAAGCCCTCTCTGTTCTGGGGTGAGTAGTGTTGGTTGATTCCTTTCGGAGCTTTCTAATGATGGTGAGGGATTAATTATTTCCATATGCAACTTCTTCAATTTACTTTTGCATCAGCGGCGCCGTAGTGTGGTGTTAGCGCCTCGGTATTGGCGTTGAAACCGGCGCACTATTATCGTTTACATCTGCGGCATCTCTAATTTTGGTCAGAGCATCTCTTGCTTGGCCCGGGCTCATTTGGCCGGCGGTCACTTTATTTTGGACATTCACCTCGAGATCACGTGCCTCTCTATGGCTTATCTCTAGGCTTGTTCGCCGTGTCGCGAGCATTGCGGCGCCGACAGCGATTCCTACGCCTGCCATAAAGACCACGCCTTCGCCCAAAGCGCGAATTTTACTCAAAAGTCCCGCACGTTCAGCTGAAGTCTCGGCTGCGTCAGCGACTTCGGGGGTGCCAATTTGTTTTGAAGAGTTAATTGTTTCCATGCTTCTAATTATACACGAAGCTACGAGTCGCTTTCAGGTCCTTCGATCGTTTCATTTTCAGCTAGAAGAACTTGCTCACCTGCTTTGGTGAGTGTTTCGTTCGCCTTCGCAAAAGTTGTTTTACCGGAATCTACTTCTGCCTGGAGCTTGTCGCGAAGAATCTTAGCTTCGTCATGGCTTAGTTTTCCACGGGTATGCAACGAATGCTCCGCAATTACCAACCCCGCAACGCCAAGAGCAAGTGTCGTACCCAAGATTGTTACTGCCCCTTCGCCAATCCGGCGCATCTGACCAACTAGTTGTTCACCTGGCGTTTGGTGTTCATTAGTACGGCCGATAGTGCTTGGTGCGTTTTCTGTATTTATCATGCTACTGATTTATACATAAGCGGTATGTATATTGCAATGGTATGCTGTTGTAGAATGCACAAATTTAGTAAATCATGACCACTGGTGACTTGGGGTCATTGTACAAAAGCAGCCCCACGTGCACTCCCCCAGTGGCTGCGGCTGGACTGGGCGAGGACGATACGGTTGATTTTAAGAGGAGCATTTCGCCTTGCGCACAGGTGACATTGGCCGCAATACTGCCAGTAGTATTGGTGCCCGAAATAGTAACCGCCAGCGGTGTATCACCTGTAGATTTACGAACAGTGAAGGTACGGGACGCGCCCACTCCAGGGGCGGTCATCAACTTCACGTACAAGCCGCGTAAGGTGCAGGGGCCGGGCATCATGTACCGTGAGCTTTCAGTGGCCGACCATGCCAAGTTCCCAATACCCAGGAGCTGTTCGTAATTGGCAACCGTGGTTGATGGGGCGTTGGCTGAGCCAAAGCCCATAAAATTCTCCCCAGTGTTGTTAGGGGTAAAGGCAATGCCGAACGAAGGCGCTACTCCGGCCGGTGAGTTGGTAGGCACGGAGCGGATGGTAAGCGTATCACCAGCCACAATGGCCACGCTGTTTACAGTATTGTTGGCCGTGACCGCGCTCCCAGTGATAGTGACGGCCAAGCCGCTGGCTGCTCCGTTGACCATGAGTGTAAAGGTGTAGGACTTGCTGGATCCGGGTTGGGCCGAAAGGCTGACATAGAAGTTGGAAAGTGTCCCGCTGGTTGGCGCAACGACCTGCACATCGGCTTCAGTAAGTACCCACCCCGCTGCTTGCCCATGGCCTGCGAGCATACTGCCGTATTGAGTCAGCGAACTTGAAACATTGGCAAGTCCGGTAAGCAACGGCACTGTACCGCCAGCGCTTCCTACTTGGACATTCCAATATTGCACATTGGATTCTGCAGGTACCCCGGTTGGCGTTGATTGAATGGACACCGCATCGCCAGCCGCAAATGAAGCAGCATGCGTGGTGTCATCGCCGGACGTAGCCGTGTCCGAAACGGTCACCGAGACCCCAGTGGCCACGCCATTTTTGAGGATCGTAAAGGTAAAAGCCGTACCTACACCAGGTGGCACGTCCATCTCAATATGAAAATTAGAGATGTCCATGGCTACGGGTAAGATAATGCGGCACAGTAATTCGTTTCCGGACCAAGAGGATGGAAATATGGCATTCAGACGATTAAACCTGACCCCAGCATTTGAGGCCGGAGAATTATCTGCACCAAAAAGAAAACATTTCATTATGGTGCAAAGGTTAAGATTATGCCGAGTCCTTTTGCTCCGGTTCCGGCGCCGTCAACATCGATAGCCAGCAGATTGCCAGTGGCGACATTGTCATTTGCGGTATTGACCACTGAAGGCGTACCGGTATAGGAGGTGAATTCGTTGGCGTCGATAGTAATTGGGGTGGAGAGCATGTCCACATTGCCATTGGTGATATTGCGAATTTGAACAGTTGGCAGGCCAGAAGTCGAGGCAGTAGTGACGTAGGCATCAGCCGTAGTCAGGTTGAGGGTGTTGAGCTCAGCCGAAATGGCGAAGATAAATTTGCTATCACCAGTAGTCAGTATGGTGGCATCATCCATAATTTTGACCTGCACTGTTTTGGTAGTGCCGCCACCGGCCGGGGCCCACTTCATGCCTGTGGCTTGGGTGGCATCGGCCGTCAATACTTGGCCATCACTTCCAACACCAAGGCGGGCCGGGGTGTTGGCCGCAGTGGCGACATAGAGATCGCCCTTGGTGCTGAGTGTAGATTTATCGGTTTTGCCTGCCAAGTCGGTGGTAAGGTTAGTCACTTGGCTCTCAGCGATTGTCAGTTGGGTCTGATCCACATCAATGGTGGGATTTCCGGCTGCGCCACTGCCATTGGTGACCGTTACTTTACTAGAACCAGCCGCGACGGAGCGCTTGGTAAACGTATCAGCCGCAGTTTCCACCACCATACCCGCAGTGCTATCAAGTCCGGCGAGAGCGGTCAAGGTCGCATCGGTTGCCTGTTTGCTTGCTAAGTCGGCAGTTAGGCCCGTTACCTGGCTTTCAGTTACGGTAAGCTGCGTTTGATCAACATCAATAGTTGGGTTGCCAGCTGCCCCGTTCCCATTGGTGACAGTAACCTTGCTGGAACCAGCAGTCAGAGAGCGCTTAGTGAACGTATCAGCCGCAGTTTCCACCACCATACCCGCAGTGCCATCTAGGCCAGCCAGGGCCGTCAGGGTGGCATCCGTGGCTTGTTTACCCGCCAGGTCGGTGGTGAGGTTCTGAATTTTGGATTGGGCAATATTGGCTGAAGCCGAAACTTTGGCATTGGTAATGGCACTGTCGCTAATGACCGGGGCTGTAGCGACAGTGCCCGTGCCACCGAGGTCGCCGGCAAGCTGAACTAATCCGGGAGTGGAAGTGGTCGCGTTTGGCGCACCTGAACTCGCGACACTGTCCACATACGCCTTGGTGGCTGCATCAGTGTTATTGGTGGGTGCCGGGACTACTGGCGAGCTGCTAAAGGTTTTTACCCCGGCAACAGTTTGGGCGCCAGTATTGTGTACAACAGTAGTATCATCAGCTTTACTGGCCAGCGAACCAGACGCCTTGAGTGTGCCGTCGCTGTTGTGCTCAACGGTCAAAAAGTCGTTAAGGACATTTCCCCACGAGCCATTATCTGAACCAGGAACCGGCAGACGTGCCATAGTAAGCGCTAAATCCTTATGCTAATCTTTATCATATTCTAGCAGCTTAGAGTACGATCTTACAACACGTGCCGTTGGTGAGATTACAAACCTTTACAAGATTTTTGTCGGGCATCGGAGCCGAAGTAGCAGTTCTTGGCCATATTGGAGTAGGCATTCATGTTGTTGACATTGGCTGTGGGATTACTGGTTTTTTCAATGGAGAAATCGGCATTCTCTCCTTGTAATTTATTCTCGTCAAAGAGTACGATGCCGGAAATGTCAGGAAACTTGTTTTTAAGCACGTTAACCATCTGGTTGAAATAGTTGGTTTTGTCTTGGAACTTGTCGCCTCCTCGTGGACCGCTCATGCTTTCCATGATAAATATGGGCTTCTTGCTCTTGTAGGTGGCATACACGCTGCCCGCGCCGTTGCTGAGTACATCGCCCATGGTCTGCCCAGGCTGCTCAGCATAGATATCAATACCTACCACGTCGACGTAGTCGTCACCGGGGTAGTAGTCGGCAAATGGCTTGCCGCCGTCATTGGGGAAGTTGATGCCAAAGGGACACCAGTTCCACACTACATTTGTGGCTCCTTGCGCCCTAAAACGAGTAACAGCGCGTCGCCAGGCGTCTTTGTACTGTGCAGTACTGGCTTTACTCCAGCCATACCAAAAGCCATTCATTTCGTGGGCAAAGCGCATATGAATGGGAACATTGTACTGTGTCTTATACGACGCGAGCTTCTTACCCACTGCATCAAAGTACCAGTCGTATTTGCCAGCGGCAATATCACCCATAAAGTTCTCCCCCAGACCGCCATTCCAGGTTGCGGCTTGCCAGGAGATCACTGGCATGCGACCGGCCTTCAGGTCTTCGGTAATGAAGCCGATGTCGTTGCCCCTCTCATCTTTTTTATTCAAGAGGTCAAGAAGGCCGCCCCCGCCAGTTTTGAAGTCAATGAACTGCATGCGCAAATCTAACCTGCGGCCGATCTTCTCTTGAATCCGGGGGACTCCAGAACCTCTTGCACCATCGGTGAACATGCCAAAAAGGGCCCCAGTGGCGGGCACCCCTGCAACTGTCCCGCGTGGACCGCTTGCTGGAGGTGTGGGTGGGCTTATCCCAAAGGAGATATTTTCACCACCGCTTGCCGAACTATCGTTTTCTACGACAAGGGGGAGAGTTTTTTGACCTTTTTCAGGCTCAATAGAAATGGTTGGTCCGGCAGCGCGTGTCAGTGCCAAAAAGATGACCCCAATAGCTGCGAAAATCAGCGCAAACAGTGCCAACTGGATGTGACGAGGTTGCGTGCGCGCGGCCCGTAGCGTGTGGGTAACTTTTTTCATTGTCTAACTCGTTCTTACCTCGAAGTATAGCACACTGCTTATGCTCAATAATTAAGATATTTTAGCGCCAACAGCTGCATAGCGGCGTACTTTGTGCTACTCTCTATACCAAGGTTAAAAAATAAGATCTAAAAAGTGAATAAATGCAAGACCAAGATTATCTGAAGAGAGCCGTTGAACTTAGCCACCTTTCACCTGAACCGGTGGGCTGTGGCGCTGTTATTGTCAGTAAAGGTGAGGTGATCGCCGAAGCTTTCAATTCCCAGCACATTGATAATGTCGCTGTTTTTCATGCCGAAGTGAAGGCGCTCCTTATTGCCAACCAGAAAACAGGCACGCGGGTACTGGAGGACACGGTCGCCTATTGTAGCAGCGAGCCATGCGGCATGTGCATTACGGCTTTATCCTATGCCAAAATTCATCGTGTCGTGTTTTGCTATGACAAGATGGATTTGTGGCCCGATGACCCTCAAGCGCAACTCGATACATATGCTTATACCAAAGGCCTCAACTACGTGCCTCATCTTGAACAGATGAGTATCGACTAATCGCCTCATATACATAAAAATCTACAACACCTCCTTTCGTGAGATATGGTAAGCTAAAACCAAGCTTTGAGAGGCCTAGCTTGCATCGCAAGTGAAAACAAAAAACCATATAAAACAAAAACGGAGGTGTTTTTATGTCCCCAATTTTTCGTAGCCCAATACGACGATTTCGTGGCGCCCCCACGCGTGAACAACAAGTAAATCGATTTACTCTCCAGCAGTACTGGCAAGTTATCTGGCATTTTAAGCGTTATGCAATTCCTTTAGCCCTTTCGTCAATAGTGACCACTGTGTGCGTAGGTGCGTTTTTGCCCTTTACCCTAGCCCATGCCATTGAGTTGGTGAGTGATCGAACGCCCATGGCGTGGGGCGGTGAACTCTCGTCCACGCTCCTTTTGGCTCTGGTACTTGCGATAGTGGCGGCTTGTAGTCACTTTAACGGCGTCTGGATGTTTGCGAAGTTGGACGGCCAAGCTCAGTCCTACCTTCGCGAAAAGATCTTTAACCGTCTGGTGCATGAAAGTGCGTCATTTTATGCCAATGCCATGTCCGGCTCGCTCATGAGCAATTCGGTGATGTATGTGAATGGCTACATTGCGGTGCAAGAGATTGTGCTTATAAAAGGCATAAACCTCTTTGTACCCTTGGCCGTGGGTATTGGTATTGCGGCGTCGCAATCACTATTGTTGGGCGAGGTGTTTTTGCTCATTGCCTGTGCCGTGGGATACAAGACTCTGATGGATTCACGCTATCGTCGTCCCTTCCGCCGGGCTCGTAAGGAAGCGATGAGCCGTCTTAATGGCTTTATTGCTGATGTCATCACCAACAATGCCGGCGTGCGCGCCCAAGCTGGTGAGCGACATGAACTGCAGACCTTGGCCTTGAAGCAAAAAATATGGAAAAAGGCCCATTACGCCAACTTAGTACACTTTGGCAAGCACAACGCTCTACTGCTTGGGACCATGAATGTGCTGCAAGTTGGGGCAATTAGCGTGGCAGCCTGGCTGGTAACCACTGATCAGATTGGGCTGGGGCTTATAGTGTTTGCAATCACCTACTTTCAGCGACTGAGCGCAAGTCTGTTTGACCTGGGTCCCACTGTCCAGATGTACCAAGGCGCGATGACAGACTCCGCATCTATTACCGAGATTCTAATGACCGAGCTTGCGGTCACGGATCGTCCACAGGCAACGCAACTTGCCGTGGCTAAGGGTGAGATCGATATTTCGAAAGCCACCTATCGTTACGAAATAGACGGCGAGTTGGTGCTGCGCGACCTCTCACTGCATATTCCAGCTGGGCAGCGGGTGGGGCTGGTGGGCCGCAGCGGTGGTGGCAAATCAACACTGACAAGCCTGGTATTGCGTTTTGATGATCTTGAAGATGGGGTTATCGAAATTGATGGTCAAGATATTCGGGCCGTGAGCCAGCGCTCGCTGCGGCAGGCTATTTCGTATGTGCCGCAGGATTCGCAGTTATTTCACCGTAGCTTGCGTGAAAATATTGCCTATGGTCGCCCAGATGCCAGTGATGAAGAAATTATGCAAGCTGCTAAAAAAGCGCACATCTGGGAATTTATTATTTCCCTGCCAGAGGGGCTGGAAACAACCGTTGGCGAGCGTGGGCTCAAACTGAGCGGTGGCCAACGGCAACGGGTGGCCATTGCCAGGGCTATCCTGAAGGACGCGCCAATCCTCGTATTTGACGAGGCGACCAGCGCGCTCGATAGCGAGAGCGAAAAATATATCCAAGATTCGCTGGAACGGCTCATGAAGGGGCGAACCTCTATTGTGATTGCGCACCGTTTAAGTACAATTCAAAAAATGGATCGAATTGTGGTCTTAGAGCATGGCCAAATTGTTGAAGATGGTACCCACGCGGCGCTTCTGCGTAAAAAAGGTATATATGCCACCCTGTGGGCACATCAAAGCGGCGGGTTTATCGAAGGCATATAGCTCCTTTGCGTGGTATCATTGACAAACTGACCCAAGCGTTCGCTTTTAGAGGAGGAACATATGAGTGGATTGTATTTTGCCAAACAAGCCCTGCAATTACTGGAACAACGCATGGAAAAAAGTGCCTTGCCAAGCGACGTGCAATTATACATTGTCACGAGCTTTCCTCGGTCCGATATGGGCAAAGGGACGTTGGTTGCTCATATGCTGCACATGCTGCCTGATTCTGGCGCTCTGAAGTTTGATGGACTGCTGAACACTAATGCCAATGGACGCCATACTGCTCGTGGGCATGATGACTTTGGCATTTATGAAAAATACAACCCCACCAAACACTTTGGCGATGAGCATTATATACTCGGTGGCTACCTCTACCAAGATTTCATTACCGCCTACGGCGAATATGAGAATCTAACCTTTCGCCCTTATATGGTGAAGCACTTTATGGCCACTATTCAAGAGAAGTGGCAGGCGATTGGCCGACCTAAGAACTTGATTATTGAACTCGGCGGGACGCTCACCGATTTTGAAGTAGAGCCCTATGTTGCCCCAGCGATTCGGGAGCTTAAGGAACTGTATAAAGCACGCTGCCAGGTTATCCTACTTACCGAAAGCGGCTACAACAATGAGTATATTAAGACCAAGACCATTCAGGATTCGGTCAGCGCCTTTGTAGAGCGTCGTATTTTGCCAGATATCCTTATTGCTCGTGAGCCAAGTGAAGTAAGGACGGCCTCCACCGAAGAGCGTGTTGAATTTGAGCGCACAATTCGCAGTAAGCTTTATGAAGTATTTGGGATCGCGTTTCAAAAGATTGTTTCTGTGCCATTTTATAAGCAGACGGCAATTGATGAATATGGCGACTTTTTAGAAGCGCACCTCAAACCGATGATTACCCCGCTGGCCAAGCATTCCAAAATACTCATTGGTTCTAATAATCCGCATAAAGTGGCCGATTGGCGGTCCTTTATTAACGATGAGTTTGAAGTGGTGGCGGCCAAAGATCTTGGGTTGAAACTTGATGTCGTGGAGGGTATGACCTCAGTTAAAGAGAATTCTTTGGCTAAGGCGAAGGCCTGGTGCCGCATTTCTGGCTTGCCCACTATTGCCGATGATACCGGCTTCTATATTGAAGCGCTGGATGGTGCGCCAGGAGTGGCGGTGAAGCGCTGGGCTGGTGCCTTGCCCGAGACAACCACTGATGAGCAGTTTTATAATCCTCGTTACGACTTTCTTCGGAAAATTGCATACTCTGGACCAGAGTCGGAGTAAAAAATAGGCCATGACCAACGCAATAATTGAGCGGCCGCAGCCAAAACGGCAAGCCATGGCGCCACCGTCCCTGCAGAGCTTTATAATATTCAAATCCAAGCGTGCAGCGATTTTGGTGCAGCCCATTGGCAATGAAAAGATGGTGCCATTTTTGCTTTCGCAACATTGGGTAGTTGCGCAAATAGTTGCCATATTGTTGAAAAATGAGTCGCGGCGCTTTCTGGCGACTTAGCTCACTTGCTATCCAACCGAATGTCTGGGGGTCAGGTTGCGAATCGGCATTGTAAACCACAAACAAGTCTTTGGCGTGCACCTGGGATAAGGCAAAGTTGAGTTGATGCGCCATTACCCCACCTTTTTTGGGATAATGAATACGTCGAACGTAGCTATACTGCGTGGCAAGTTCATCGGCGACCTGCCAAGTGCGGGGATTGGCAGAAGTGCTCGCCTCTTGTTCGGTTGTAATGATCCAAATGGTAAATTCGGGATAGACAGGGCGAATCACCTGAGAGAAATAGTGAACGAACTCTTGTAATCGGACATCTTCCTCTAGAACAGGCAGCAGAATATCAATATGGGCGCGCGGGGCAGCAGTTTCAACAGTACGTCGTGAATGTTTGATGTGCGCGTAGCTTATACACAAACGCAGCACCCAAATTGTGCCCAAACCAAAATACAGACTGGCTAGGAAAAGTACGCCGTTCATCTTTATTAGGGAAGCAAACGGCTGCTTAGTTGCTGGATTTCTTGAAAAGTAAGACCACGCAAATGCTTGGGGAAGAGTTTGACCTGAGCAAGTTCCTCTTCGGTAAACCAAGCAAACGACACTACTTCACCGTGCTGATCACCGTCATGGGGTGCCTTGGGAGCCGAGGCAAGGGTGGCCAGCCAATACATTTCAATATTCTTTTCATGCTTCTCGGTATCGGCAAATTCGCGGAGCCACAGGAATTTTTTGACCTGCACAGCAAGCCCGGTTTCTTCCAATACTTCCCGCTCCGCGCACGCAGCGATACTTTCATCTTGGGACTCAAGCCCCCCACCTGGAGGGTACCAGAAGTCAGCGCCTTCATTTTGGACAAGGAGGAGCTTCCCTTCATGGAATACGAGTGTTCGAGTGGTAATTCGTGCAGGATTCATAGTTTCTCTATAGTACTACACTTCTAAAGTGCGATATCTAATTCAATACTGACAGGACAATGGTCGGAACCCATCACATCGGTATGAATGGTGGCGGCTTTGACGTGCTTCTTCAATGCTTTGGAAACCATGAAGTAGTCAATGCGCCAACCGACATTTCGCGCCCGGGCATTTGCCCAATGGGTCCACCACGAGTAGTGGCCATTCCCTTGGGTAAAGATGCGGAAGGTGTCCACAAAGCCGGCGTCAACAAAGTTCTGAAAGCCCTGACGTTCTTGCTCGGTAAAGCCATGTTCTTTGCGATTAGCTTTGGGGTTGGCCAGGTCGTCTTCGGTATGGGCCACATTAAGGTCGCCACAAAAGATCACCGGTTTCTGTTGTTCGAGCTGCTTACAAAAAGCTAAGAAAGCCGGATCCCATTGCTTTTCGCGGTGTTCAAGACGGGTGAGTTCACGTTTGCTATTGGGCGTGTAGACGCTGATAAGGTAGAATTTTTCAAACTCAGCCGTGAGCACGCGCCCTTCTTTATTGGGGTCGCCGTATTGATCACCTTCCACGCCAAATTGCTTGATAATATCTTCCGGAAAGCCGTATTGGACACTCAGCGGCTTTACTTTCGTAAAGATGGCCGTTCCAGAGTAGCCTTTTTTAAGGGCGGAATTCCATAATTCTTCATAGTCGGGCAAGTCGATTTCGGCTTGTCCCTGTTGTGCTTTGGTTTCCTGCAAACAAAGAATATCTGGATGATACTTTTCTATAAATGAGGTGAATCCCCCATTACGGATTGCGGCCCGTATGCCGTTCACGTTCCATGAGTAAATATTCATTAGCAATGCTCCATATAAATATGGTAGCACTCTTGCCTCTTGGCGTCACTTCAGCGTATGCTCTGGATATGAGTATAGGGCAAAGAGTCTTAGTGGGAATCGTGGCAGTAGTGGTGGTAATCACAGGCACCTTTTTTACCATGAAGCTTGGTCGCCGCAATGCCGCGAAGCATGAGCAAATTGGGAGTTTAGGGCTGTCAAGCAAAGTTGAATCAGGCTTTAGCGTGCTTAAAGCTTGCCCCCTCTTTACTTTTGATGATGCCAAGAGCTTGCTGGGTCCCGACGCGGTACGAACAGTTTCAAAAACAGAGGAACCTGCCAAAAAGCCCTTTGTGGTATCTGAATGCGATTATGAAAGCGCGGACGGGAAGACGATGGTACGGGTGGTGGTGCAGTCAGCTAAGAATTCCGAGGAGCTGGATGCGGCAAAGATGAGCGCTCGACTAATGCAGCGATTGGCGATCAACAGTCAAAACCCGATCATTGGCTATGGCGATACAGCCTACTGGGATGGGCGAACTGGTCAGCTTAACTTTCTGAAGCGGACCTATTGGGTGGCAGTGAGCATGGGCGGTGCGGACGCGACTGCTAATACGCGTGAAGATGCCAAAAAAGTAGCCGATAAAGTAGTGACGCGCTTATAATAGTGACAACGTAAGAAAGGTGGGAAAATGAAGAAGTCTAAGGTCCTTATTGCAGCGTGTGCCGTCCTGGTAGTTGGAGCTGCGGGTGCGACACTTGCGGTCACGAATGGCAAAGACAAAAAAAGTCCCGCTTCATCTACCGAAAAGACCTGGACCGATGCGGGCTACACCACGGTCAAAGCCTGTCAGGCCTTTACGCTCAATCATGCCAAACAAGTATTGGGCGAAAGCGCCGCTGCCGGGACAGACACCCCCGACACTTCTACCGCCGATGTGACCGTGTCCAGTTGCACCTACACCACCAAGGGTACTGCGCCCAAAGATATTCGTATTGCGACCTTTATGGCGCGCTCGGCGCGTACTCAGGCTGGTGCTGCCTCTAATGCGGAGCAGTTTACCTCTGCTCGACCAGCCGGGGTCCAAGAGGTCAACGGTATAGGCGAAATGGCTTTTTATGACTCAAAGTTAGGGCAGCTTAATTTTCTGAAGGCTAATAACTGGTTCATTATGTCAGTGATGGGCACGATGCCCGGAAGTGCTTCATTGGAAAGTGCCAAAAAAGCAGCGGAATTAATCATTTTGCACCTCTAGAGAACTGACATTTTGCTTGCATAGAGCGCTATAATAGAATCAGAGAATAAAGGAGGATAGTGGCATGCTCAATATCATCGTTTGGATAATCTTTGGTGCGCTTGCGGGCTGGATTGCGTCCATGATCGCTGGTACCAATCAAGAACAAGGTGCGATTGGTAATATTATTGTGGGCATCCTGGGAGCTATTCTTGGTGGGTTTATTGTTAGATTGCTCGGGGGCAGCGGTGTTACGGGCTTTAATCTGTGGAGTCTGATCGTGGCCATTGGCGGCGCAGTACTTCTGTTGTTCATTTGGAAGGCGCTTACTGGCCGAGGTCACACTGTCTAGCTGGTGCAAGATAAAGTTCTCCAAAGGACATCCTGCAATGGGATGTCCTTTTGTTTGCGACTTGCACTTCCCCCTGGGCGTCATCGGCACGCTTATGTTTATACTTGCATCACCCTCACCGTGGCCAGTATACTAAGGACATAGCAACGTGTGGATATGGCCGAGGGACAATGAAGATTCTGATGCTCGGGTGGGAATTACCCCCTTACAATAGTGGTGGATTAGGAGTCGCTTGTTATAAGCTCAGTAAAGCCTTGGCAGCTCAAGGCGTTGAGATCGATTTTGCGGTCCCCTACACTGCCCCACATAATGACATCTCTTTTATGAAGGTTATTTCGGCGCTTCCCCATTCACCTAAGGAGCTCGAACCTCTTGGCGGCGCCTATGCTAGCTATAACTGGCAAGGAACGGTCTTTTCTAAAACAACGGCGCACGCCAGTCATTTACCGCAAAGTATGCGGCAGCATCAAGAGCAGTACACCAAAGCGATTAAGAAAATAGTAGCCAATGAAGACTATGATATGATCCACGCCCACGACTGGATGACCTACGAAGCAGCCATTGCCACCAAGCAAACCCACCATATCCCAGTAGTCGCCCATGTGCATGCTACTGAATTTGACCGTTCTGGCGAGCATCATGGCAACCCCCTTGTCCATGAAATAGAGGCAGAAGGTTTGCGTCTTGCCGACCATATTGTGGCCGTGAGTCAGCTCACCAAAGACATGCTTATTAAAGGATATGGCTTGCCAGCCGACAAAGTTACAGTTGTGCATAATGCTGTGGATCCGGAAGATTTTAGCCCCGTGTCTACTATTAACGCCTATACCTACATACTGGCGATGAAGCAAAAGGGCTACAAGGTCATCCTGACCACCAATCGTTTTACAGTGCAAAAAGGCATGACTTATTTCTTGCGGGCTGCCCAATTGGCGCTCCAAATAGAGCCCAAACTACTCTTTTTGCTCTGTGGGTCTGGTGAGCAATATAACGAACTGGTGTCTTTATCGGCCGAACTCGGTATTAGTCAAAATGTCCTATTCCCCGGCTTTGTACGCGGTAAGGCTTTGCGCGATGCCTACGAAGTGGCTGATATGTTTGTGATGTCTTCGGTCTCGGAGCCGTTTGGCATTTCGGCCTTGGAAGCGGTTGGCTATGGCAATGTCACCCTTGTTTCAAAACAAACCGGATTGTGTGAAATTATTAAGCACATGCTGAAATTTGACTATTGGGACACTCAGACTTTGGCCAGCTACATAGTAGCGGCTGCGCAGCATGAAAGCTTGCCCGCAGTACTCCGGGCCAATGCGCAGGACGAGTTTAAGCATCTTACCTGGGAGCGAGTGGCCACCAAGCTTCAAAAACTCTATAGTGAGCAGCAGGCTTTATTGCGAGCAGGAGTGGCGGCATGAATAAGGCTATCTGTCTCTATTTGCATGTGCATCAGCCCTATCGGGTGCGCAATTATAGCGTGTTTGATGCAGGCGCTGATCACAATTACTTTTCTATGGCTACGCAGCATCCTCGCCTTAACAACAAGAATGTGCTGCAAAAAGTTGCCCAAAAGTCATATATTCCAACCAACGAGCGCCTGTTGCGCATGCTCCAGCAACATCCTGAATTTTGCTTAGCCCTGTCGATTAGCGGCGTCCTTTTAGAACAACTTGAGGAATGGTCGCCCGAAACCTTGGAGAGTTTTAAGAAGCTGGTGGCGACTGGCCGCGTTGAACTGCTTTGTGAAACGTATTACCACTCACTCTCGTTTTTTTATTCTCATTTCGAGTTTGAAAAACAGGTGCGTATGCATCTTGAAAAAATTTATAGTACTTTTGGCCAAGTTCCCAAGGTCTTTCGTAATACAGAACTCAGCTACAATAATGATCTTGCTCGCTGGGCCGATAAAGTAGGCTTTAAGGGCATTATTACCGAAGGTTGGGACAAAGTATTGGGCTGGCGCAACGCCAATCATGTGTACCGGCCAGTTGGCACTGACCAGATTCGCCTGCTTACCAAAAATTACAAACTTTCCGACGATATTGCCTTCCGGTTTTCTAATCGAGACTGGCCAGAGTGGCCTTTGACGACCGAGAAATTCACCAAGTGGGTTAATGATAGCCCTGACAGTGAGATTATTAACCTCTTTATGGATTACGAGACATTTGGCGAGCACCAATGGCAGGAAACCGGTATTTTTGACTTTCTGGAGCGTCTCCCCGTGGACTTTACTCGTCATGAAGGCAATCGTTTTCTGACCCCTACCCAAATTATTACGAATTACGAAGCCAAAGATTTTATTGATGTCCCAGAGACAATCACCTGGGCCGATACCGAGCGTGATCTTTCAGCCTGGCTGGGCAATGCCATGCAGCAGGAAGCGATCCAGGCTATATACAACATGGAAGACGATGTGCTAGAAACTGGCGACCATGAACTTATTCATGATTGGCGCCGTTTGCAAACTTCTGATCATTTTTATTACATGTGCACCAAATGGTTTAACGACGGTGATATCCATGCGTACTTCAGTCCATATGACTCACCATACGACGGATTTGTGAACTTTATGAATGTTGTGCGTGACCTGCGCCTCAGAATTGATACAATAAGAGGAAGGTAAAACCGCTTATGTCTAGACCCCTCATTCTTAGTAACGGCTCTGTCGCAGTTGGCATCAACAATTATGGATTGGTGCACGACTTCTATTACCCCTATGTAGGGCTTGAAAATCATGCCACTTCAAAAGTTCTGCGCCACCGTATTGGTGTCTGGATTGAAGGTGAATTCAGTTGGCTCGATGATGGCGATTGGGAAATTACCCACGACTATGAAGAAGGTGTGCTTATTGGCCGAGTAGTGGCTCGACATCCTCAACTGCGAGTGCGGGTTGAATTCCGTGACTGCGTAGATTCACAGGTCAATGCCTTTTTGCGGCAAATCGCGGTTATCAATGAAGCTGATTACGCTCGCGAGATTCGTTTGTTTATGCACCAAGTCTATCAGATCAGCAATAGTCGCAATGGCGACACTGCTCAGTATTTGCCAGAACACAACGCAATTCTGAGCTACAAGGGCCGCCGCATGTTTATCATTCGGGCCGAACAAGAGGGCGGCACTCCTTTTGATCAGTACAGCGTGGGCATTTGGGGCATTGAAGGCCGCGAAGGCACATATAAAGATGCCGAGGATGGAGAACTTTCTGGTAATGCCGTCGAACATGGCAGCGTTGATTCGGTACTCCGTCTGCGCTTTGAGCTGGCGCCGGAATCAATTGGTCAAGCCTGTTACTGGGTCGCTGCAGGCACCAGCTTTGCCGAAGCCTTGGATATTTCTGATGGCATTAAGCAAAGTGGCTTTCCCCGTCGCTTTGACGCCACAGCTAAATATTGGCACCAATGGCTTGAACCTGCGGCCAGAGTGGCTGAACGCTTTGGTGATCCCGTGGCAGCCAGCCGTTTCTTAAAAAGTACTCTTTTGATTAAAGCCCATACTGATCGCCGGGGCGCCGTGATTGCCTCGCTTGACACCCAGATGCTCCGTTATGCCCGCGACGCCTATGTGTATTGTTGGCCCCGCGATGCGGCCTTTGCGCTCTGGCCTTTGGTCCGTATGGGCTACAAAGACGAAGCAAAATCCTTCTTTGACTTCTGTAAGGCTGTGCTGCACAAAGACGGCTACCTTATGCACAAATACCAAGCCGACCGTGCCTTGGGAAGTAGCTGGCATCCTTACGTGCACAACGGTAAGCCAGAGCTACCCATTCAAGAGGACGAAACCGCCCTGGTACTTTTCCTCATTGGCCAGTATCAGCAGCTCATTGGTGACGACGACTACATACGCAGCCTCTACGAGCCGCTTATCAAGCCCATGGCGACGTTTTTAACTACCTATGTGGATGCCAGTACAAAGCTGCCTCACGCCAGTTACGATCTTTGGGAGCAGAAGTTTCTCACCACCACCTTTACTGTGGCTACGGTCTATTCGGCGCTCTCCATGGCTGCGCACTTAGCCGAGCAATATGGACATCATGATGACGCGATTAGTTGGCAAACCGTTGCCGACGATATGCGTGAAGCTGCCCGCACCACGCTCTTTAATGACAAAACTGGTTTTTTCCAAAAAGGCTTTCTTAAAACTGATGATGGTCTTCATTTTGACGAGACTGTTGATATGTCGAGCTTCTATGGGGCCTTTATGTTTGGCCTGTTTGAAGTTACTGACCCGCGCTTTACCACAGCCTACGAAACACTGGTAAAGACATTCATCCCCGAAGACTTCAAAGGCATGCCCCGCTTTGTGCATGACACCTACAACGCCGAGGAATATTCAGGCCTGGGCAATCCGTGGTTTATTACTTCCTTGTGGCTGGCCGAGTATTATCTGGAAATGAACGATGTCGAGCAAGCCCAAGAAGTAATTAAATGGGTGGAGAGTCACATGTTGCCATCAGGCGTGCTGAGTGAGCAAATTAATCCCCACAATGGTCATTTTGTATCAGTTGCGCCACTTACTTGGAGCCAAGCTGAATACCTCAGCGCTCAGTTAGATGCGCTTACCCACCCCGCAAAGCAACCGCCAGCCGCAGGAACTGCGCATGAATAAGTGGTTGGCCCGTATTGAAGAGCCGCTGAAGTCTGCTGGTACATTAGTGGAGAAAAAGACTTTTCGGGACTTTGCCCACAAGTTTGGGCTGGTCTATTTTGGCAATATTAGTGCCCAGAATGACGAATATGAATTAGTACGTGGCGTTACTTTGCACACCACCCACCAAGACCGGCATTTTATTATTGGCAATTACAAAGGCTATGATGTAACCGTTTTGCAGCGTCATGTTGAGCTTTCTCACCCACATCATGGGTCCAACAATTATAAGTGGTCAATTGTGCAAACAGACCTGCAGCAGCGCCGTTTGCCGCATATCCTGATTACCTCACAGCGGCATGACCGGATCTTTTTTGATAATCTCCAAATTAAACTGGCCAACTTTCAGCAGCTGCACCCTGATCTCATTCCAGATCCGGCGTTTGCGCGCCATTTTACAGTCTTTTCGGTCAGTGATGGGTTGGATGCGATTCCGACCATCCTGACGCCGCAAATTATGGCGGCTATGACCAAGCATTTTCGCGAATTTGATGTCGAACTTTTTGATGATCAAGTGGTGGTCTATACCTCTCAGCCTCGTGCGACTTTTACGCTGCTCCAAGAGCTACTGCGGGAATCTTTGTGGCTGGCAACGCATTTTGATGCCCAAAGCGAACAGGGTGTCGAACTTTTACCCGAAGCCCAAAAAACGACGTCCTAGAACGTCGTTTTGGCTTAGCGCGCGAAAAGCTATTTCTTAACTTTGATTTCGCGGTGAAGGGTCACTTTACGTAAAGAGCTGTTGTACTTACGCAGTTCCAAAGGATCTGGTGTATTCTTGAAGTTCTTACGGGTCTGTGTGCGGTGCTTGCCATCTTCTTGGCATTGCAAAGTAACAACGATAACGTTGCCCTTCTTCTTTGATTTGGTCTTTTTAGGCATAGCTGTGCGTACTTCCTCAGATTTGAATACTATTATAACAGATCAGACAATGTTTATCCAGCGTAAAAATGGAGCCCCAACCGGGATTTGAACCCGGGACCCCTTCCTTACCATGGAAGTGCTCTACCACTGAGCTATCGGGGCGTAACTGGTATATTTTAGCCGATTTTGGTAATTTTCACAAGCGTCATAGTGGCAAACTACTTCGGTCGAAGGAGGAGGCAGAGCGGTGGGAAGAGAGTATGGGGTGTGCCCGCCGGTCGGCGAGCTAGTTCCCTTGCGGGAGGCTCGCCGACCATATGGTCATGGTGACGCGTATCACTCGTCGGTTCTCTTGGTGGGGGGCTTGACTGTCGGGACATCGTGTTCTTCGGGCTTGGTGAAGATCGGCTTGCTTGTCTTTTCGCGGACCAACCACATGATGACGCTGAAGGCGATCACTCCCAGGCCGACGAGGAAGATGTTGAGAACGTGAAAAGCCGCGCCCAAGACGACGAGCATGATGCCGTGGACATAGTTTGACAGGCTGGCGCCACGGTCTTCGAGGGTTGTGGCAAGGTAGATGAAGTACGCTGCCAGCAAGAGCAGGAAGAGTACATTGGTGTGTTCCCAGCGCATACCGCCCAGAAGCATGAGTATTCCTTTGTCTCGATTCGCATCGCTCTGCGAATATATCTCACGATGAGATTAGTATATTATACCACAATTGATGATAAAATTAAACAGTTACGCTCCACCTGGCATCGTCATTTCTCGAGACGGTAGGATATCGAATTTGCCACGATGATGGTATACTATCTCGCATGTCACCCGAACAAGGACCTCCCGCACCAGATATAGCTGCCATTGATAAAGAGATTAAGAAGGGCGTTAAAGAGCAGACAGAGCGCAGATTTCTGAACAACTTCTCGCAAAACCTGCCTGGCGGATTTATGAGAGTGCAACTCGAAGAGTGGGGTATGCTGGAAAGGCGCCTGGTGGATACGCCCTCTCTTACAAAGGATGGTGAAGATCAGCATAGTGCGCTAGCCTACCAAAAAACATGGATAGAATTCTTTGCTGATATCGACCAAGCTGTTGTAGAAGCTGGCCTTGACCTCGATAAGTTAGCCGTGCTACAAGAATACTGGCCCAGGGAGAAAGCGGCGCAAGAAGCCATGAACAAATATGTTCTCCCGGTCTATAGGCTACTGCGCATTGCCGGGTATTCGCATTATGATTTATGGCGCTAAATAAAAACACCCATCTTTCGATGAGTGCGTTTATCTGGTGCTGGGGGAGGGATTCGAACCCCCGAAGGCATGAAGCCGTTTGATTTACAGTCAAATGCGTTTGGCCGCTTCGCTACCCCAGCATGCTAGGTAATTGTACAAAAGTAAGGCTACTTTTGCAATTTCTAGTGTAATGGAGCCGACGAAGGGACTCGAACCCATAACCTGCTGTTTACAAAACAGCTGCTCTGCCAATTGAGCTACGTCGGCACGTTTACAGGGGTAATTGTACTTTATTTAGCCTCGAATAGCAACTACATTACCACTTTGCGGGGCTGTTGGACTTTGGCTACGGCTTGCTCTTGCTGTTGCTTCTTTAGCTTCTCAATGCGCTCACGTAATTCGCGGGCTTTTTCTTCATGGCCATAGGCATCGTAGGCTTCAACCAGGAGATTGAAGGTCTGGATATTCGGCTCTAAATGGAAGGCCCGTTCTAAGGACTCAACAATCTGTTTTTTGTTGCTCATTTTTTCATGCACTTTGGCATAGGCAATGTGACGAGCGGCAAATCCATCTTCTAGAGCCAAGGCGCGCTCAAAGGCACTGAGTGCTTTGGGATACTGGCCGGTTTCGTAATAGATGAGCCCCAGGTTGTGCAGACTGGAAGGACTTGGTTCAATGCTTTGAGCAATTTCAAAACATTCAATGGCATCGGCATAAGCACGTTGCTTCGCATAGAGAATGCCGAGGCGGTTGTAAGCTGTGGCATTCTTTTTGTCCACTCGTAGGATGGTCAGTAAGGCTTTTTCGGCTCGCAGGTATTTCTTTTCATTCACACCTTGGTGAAAGTCCATCCAAAGTTTTTGCAAGCGATTGCCCACGCGAGCGGGCACAGGTTCCATCATCCGCACGGATTGCTTGGTGGTATAGATGGCAAAAAGGCCTACAGCGGCAACAAAAAAAAGTGTTAACATATCGTCCTCAGTATACCATTTTTACAGTGTTAAGGCTAAGCGCGTCAGCTGGATTTTGAGATTTGCATTGGCATCCAGACGCTCCAGGGTGTCGTGTAGAGCCGCGATTCGCCGTACCCACAGCGCCTGCTCTTGAGAAGCGGTGGCGCGTAGCAAAAGAGTGCTGGCCATATTGGCTGTGAGCGTCAGAAAAGTGATAGTCTGCTGGCGGTCGCTCAAGCTGGCAAAAAGTGCCAGTCGTTCAAAAGTGGAACTATCTAACAACTCTTTGGCTCTGGTGGCTAATTGGCGGTATTCGGTCAATGCCGCAGGATCAGTGGCCAAAGTGGTAGCGAGCCCTACCCTACCCCGGGCGATAAAGGCGATTTGCTGGCGTGTGCCTGGTTCCAAACTATAGTTTGCTTGTAAATGCTCAAGCAATTGCGCATCAGGCACGGGGCTGACCGCGACATGCTGGGTTCGCGAACGAATTGTGGGGAGTAACTCCTCAGGTGCGCTGGCGGTAAGGATAAAATGGATAGCCGAATTGGGTTCCTCAAGTAATTTAAGAAACGCATTCTGAGCACCAGCACTCATGGTGCCGGCTTTATCAATAATATAAAATTGCTTCTGGGTTTGCTTGGTGCGCGTGGCACGGTAAAGACCGCGAATTTGCTCAACTGTAATAGAGTTTTTCTCAAGTGGTTCAGTAATGTGAATAGCCGCTGGAGCCACTCCCAGTGATGACTGTAGCCAGTGCTGGGCAATAGAGCGCTTGCCCGTTCCTTCGGGGCCGCTGAAAAGAAGACTTTGGGGCGGATCCACTGCAATATGCCCCAAGAGCGCTTTGGTGCGAGGATGCAGGAGCAACTGGTTCATCGTTTCCGAATAAGCTCGTTGGTTAGGTCAGTTGGCAAGGGAGCGCTAAATGTCTTGCGCTCCAGATTTGGCAAGGTAATTTCCAGTGTGGCAGCGTGCAGGAAGAGGCGTTCATCAGATGGCGTGCCATAGAATCGGTCGCCCACAATCGGGTGGCCCAAGTACGCCATGTGCACGCGGAGTTGATGGGTGCGCCCAGTGAGCGGCCGCAATTCTACCAGCGTGTGGCGAGGCAGCTGCTCTTTGACTGTGTAGGCAGTCTCGGCTGGCTTACCGGCGGCCCCTACCCTAAACTTCTGGGGTTCTTTGGGGTTGCGTTCCAGAGGAAGACGGAGAATCGCCTCGGGCGGGGTGACTTGACCTTCGACCAGAGCAACGTAGGTCTTTTTGACTTTACGCTCGGCGAACTGTGCCTGGAGCCAGGCTTTGGCTTCGGGAGTCTTGGCTGCAATGATTACTCCCGAGGTGTCTCGATCGAGCCGGTGCACTATGCCTGATCGATCACTGTCAGGCTCGTCAGTGGTGTGTGGGCGCACAAAGTCAGCCACGGTCGCTTCGTCGTTGAGCGTGCCTTTGGCATGGGTAAGGACGCCTGGTGGCTTATTAATAACCATTACATCGTTATCCTCATACAACACTGGCAAGTCGAGCGCCGAAACCACGTGCTCGGGAAAGAGCACTTCAATGGGCGCGGGGCCAATCGCACTCTTGTTTTTGAGCACTACCCCATTTTGAGTTACATAGCCGTGGCCAAATTGTTTTTGCCAAAATGCCCGGCTGTTATCTGGCAGCATGCGAGCAACGAACTTGTCGGCGCGCTCGCCAATAGCTTCCTGGGGGACGATGAGTGTTTCGTTCATTCTGCAGGTCGAAGTCCAACGGCTTGCTGGACCTTATAAAGTACGGGTGCGGCAGCTTGGCGCATCTGGGCTTCACTTTCTTCTAGTTTGGCCATGAGAGCAATTTCGTCTACTTGCGCAAAGCGTTCTTGGAAGGTGGTCAAGAATATATGTACTTGTTCGGCAACGGCGGATTTGAGTTCGCCATAGCGGGTGGTGCCACTCCATTCAGCCACGACATCGGCTTGTGGACGCCCGCTCAGTAGGGCGAGCATTTGGAGCAAATTACTTACTCCAGGGCGTTCTTTCAGATCAAACTGAATATTGCCAAAGCTGTCAGTAGTTGCGCCCATTACCTTTTTGGCTGCCTCGGCTGGATCGTCGGTCAGTAGGATGGTTCCCTTTGGATCACTGACACTTTTACTCATCTTCTTTTCGGGGTGCGTGAGACTTCGAATGCGAACGCCAGTATCACGAGTGGCAAATTCGAGTTGCTTGTCCCAAGCTTCAGGCGTGACCACGATATTGCCAAACTTATTGTTGAGACGCTGCGCCAGATCACGCGCCAGTTCCAAGTGCTGTTTTTGGTCATCACCGAGCGGGACCCATTTGGCACCGTACAAAAGGATATCGGCGGCCATAAGCACTGGGTAATTGAAAAGGCCAACGCTCACATTTGCTTGGTTATCAGACTTTTCTTTAAATTGCGTCATGCGACTTACCTCACCAAAATAGGCAAAGCAGTCCAGGATCCAAGCCAACTCACTATGGGCTGAAATGTAGCTCTGGCGATAGATATACGTATCTTGGTTGTGAAAATCTAACCCAGCAGCTGCGAAGAATTTGAGATTCCGGATAGTGTTTTCGTACAAATTCTCGTGGGCAATGGGTGTGGTGAACGAATGCAGGTCGGGCACGAACATGTTGACTTGATACTCGCCTGCATATTTTTGCTGTAGTTCAACAAGGGGCAGAAACGCACCAAGATAGTTGCCAATCGTTGGCGTGTCATTGGAGCGAATGCCAGTTAAAATAATATCTTTGCTCATAGTTATCCTTATTATACCTTAAAAAGTGAGCCTACCACCAGGGGCAGGCTCACCAAGTAGCGCTGGGACTACTTTTGGTTACATGTCGAGGTCAGCTGGGGTAAGGGCGCTGCCGCCTAATTGTTTAATGTAAACGTCTTGAATGTCTTTGAGAAGTGCTTCCCAAGTGACTGCGTTTGTTGGCACAGTAATGGTGGTCTTTTTGCCAAGCATCAGGTTAAAGTTGAGGGCCATGTCCACGTCTTTGTCCTGCAAAGTGACTTTAAACCGAGTAGGTTCGTGGCTCCACCGGTTAACCCAAAGTTCTGCCTTGGTCTTGACGTTATTGTTATTCTTGACATCGTCAGCCGTGTCTGTGAGCGAGTCAACGTAGGTGTCGATGCCACAGTTTTCCTTCACTGCTTTGAGTGATTCGAGCTTCAAAGCCTCTTTGGCAAACTTCTTGGCAGGGTCCTGGGCAAAGCCCACTTCGTAGTGATGCTCGCTAAAGCTACTTCCGCCGTTGTTCTTGGTAGTAATAAACTGGTTGTCCTGGAAGATTTTCTTAATGCGCTTTTGGTCAGCCTTACTTAGTTTGAATTCGCTCAATGCGGCTGAACACTTGCTCATCTCGTCATCTTTTTGAGGATTAGTGACTTTGATCCATTTGCCATCATACTTCTTGATCACAGGTAGGAGGCTGTCAACGGTTGTTTTGTACTCGCCAGCCATTGTACTGGCTGTTTCGGCAATCTTGGCCGCGTTGTTAATTTTGACATATGCTTCCTTCTGCGCCGTGATGGTGCTGGCGTCCACATTCACATCAACCGCACCGACGCTAATTTTAGCCTTGGCATCCAGTTGAGAAATTTGGCCGTCGCTCGCGCCCTTAAGGTCAACCATAACCTTGAAAGGGGTGTCAGACTTGGAGGTGACCTCAAGTTTACCGTCAAAGGCGGCATCTTCTGTGCTCATAGTCTTTGTAAGCGCGTCAGCCAAGACTTTCTTAGGACTTGTGTAATAGAGCCATCCACCAAGGACTATGGCCAGTACAGCGATGCTCACGCTGCCAATAATAAGGAGTTTCTTGCGACTTTTAGGCGGCAAGGGTTGTGGATTCAGACTTACCGTGTCACCTTGAGTTGTAGGACGTGGCTTATCAAAGCCAAATTCTTGAGAATTGTCCGGCACATTGTTGTTGTTCTTAGAATTGTCATCTGGTGTCATGTGCACCACTCCTTAAGGTTAGTTGTCGACTGTTGGCCTTAAGTATACTGGCTGAGAGGAGCCTTAACAATGCAAATAAAAAAGAGACTCGTGGTGAGTCTCTTTTTTGATAAATTGCTTAACGCTTGGAGAACTGTTCTTTTTTACGTGCGCCACGGAGACCGTATTTTTTACGCTCTTTTTCACGTGGGTCGCGCTTCAGAAGATCGTTCTTCTTCAGGGTAGTGCGCAAGTCTTCGTTCATGACAGCCAATGCCTTGCTGATTGCAAGACGCATGGCGTCAACCTGACCTGCAGGGCCACCGCCTTTGACAACGAGAGTGACATCAAAGCCATCTGGCTTACCGATAAGACGGAAAGGCTCAGTGAGCTCAGCAAGCTGAGCTTCATTGTTGCACAAGTAGTCAAGACCTGGCTTGTTGTTGATAGTGATCTTGCCTTTACCACCGTACAAGCGGGCGCTTGCAGTGGCGGCTTTACGACGGCCAAGACCGTAAAAGTAAGTTTGCTCTGCCATAATTACTTCCCTACTCCAATTTTAACTGGCTTTTGGGCCTCATGGTTGTGCTCGGCACCGCTAAAGATCTTGAGGCGGGCAATGCGGCCATCCATCAATTTGTTCTTTGGCAACATGCCTTTGATCGCAGCTGCAATTGCGTCTGCAGGATCTTTATCCATTACTTCGCCGAGGCTTTTTTCGTGGATACCACCTGGGTAGCCAGTGTGACGATAGTATTTCTTGTCTTCCAGCTTGTTACCAGTAATGCCCACCTTGGCGGCATTCACAATAACTACATAGTCACCACCGTCAACATGAGCAGTGTAGGTAGGTTTGTGCTTACCAATAAGGTAGTTGGCAGCAAGGGTAGACAAGCGGCCAAGCGTGGTTTCACTGGCGTCAATCAGGATCCAAGTCCGGGTGACGTCAGCTGGTTTTTGGCTAAATGTCTTCATAATTATTTCTCCTCACCTTCCTTGACGGCTGGTGCGGCTTCAACCTTTGCTTTTTTGGGCTCAGCAACAACGGCAGCGGCTGGCTTGAGTTCGTCAACAAACGAAACAGCTGCCAACTGGGTGTTGTCACCAAGGCGCACACGGGTGCGGGTGATGCGCAAGTGCCCACTGGTACGACCAGTAAGCTGAGGCGCGATTTCATCCACAAGTTTGTGTGCGGCAGCAATGGTCATGACGTCGCTGATGATCTGACGACGAGCGTGCAGGTCACCTTTCTTGGCTTTAGTAATAAGCGCTTCGACGTAAGGAACAATTTCCTTAGCCTTCATTAATGTCGTTTCAATACGACCGTGTTCGATGAGCGAAGTAGCCAGGCTCTTTATAAGCGCGCGGCGTTGGTCTTTTTCGCGACCAAACTTCCTTCCTTTATATCCGTGGCGATGCATCTTAGAGCTCCATCTCCGCTAATTTCTCGCGGACTTCGTCGAGCGCTTTGCTGCCAAAACCTTTCAGTTCACGGAGCTCTTCGTCGGTCAAAGTGACGAGGTCTTTGATTGTGCGGATCTCGTTATTTAACAGTGCGTTAGTAGTACGCGCAGACAGGTTCAAATCTTCAATTGGGGTCATCAGCTTGGCGCTGTCGTCGTCGCTTTCGTACTCTTTACTGAGTGCGGGAGCGGCTTCAACACGAGTTTGGCCAGCTAATGCGGTGTATTGGTTGATCAGAATGGCGGCGGCTTCTTCAAAAGCTTCTTTTGGAGTAATGCTGCCATCGGTGTCTACGGTAAGTACCAGTTTGTCGAGGTCAGTTGTTTGTCCAACACGAGTGCTTTCTACTTTGTAGCGAACGCGCTCAACTGGGCTAAACAGGGCGTCAACCGCGATCATGTCGCTGGTTGGACGTTGGCTGGCTGATTCTTCAACTGTGCGGTACCCGCGGCCGGTTTCGACCACGATGTCCATGACCACGTCGGCCTTGGGGTCATCAATGGTGCAGATAAGGGCATCTTTGTTGACTACTTCAACATCAGCGGTCACCTGAATGTCAGCACCAGTAACGGCGCCAGCACCCTTTTTGACCAAGCGAATGATCTGTGGTTCATCGCTGAACACGCGGAAGCGAATTTGCTTAAGGTTCAACATGATGTCTACTACATCTTCCTTCACACCGTTAACGGTGGTGAATTCGTGAGTAGTGCCTTCAATCTTGAAAGCAGTGACAGCGGCACCAGCGATGCTGCTCAAGAGCACGCGGCGTAAGCTGTTTCCCAAAGTCATTCCATAGCCAGTGTGTAATGGCTGGATAACAAAGGTTGCACTGACTGTTGAGTGCTCATCGATTTGAGCGAGGGTGGGGTTGTGAATTGTCTTTGACATATAGTTCTCCTCGTACTAGCGTGAGTAGTACTCAACAATTAGTTGCTCATTGATCTCTGGTTCAGCCTCTTCACGAGTAGGCAGGCCAGTGATGGTAATTGTCATTTTCTTGGGATCGCTCTTCATCCAGCTCATTTGGGATTGGGTAGCTTCTTTGAGAACGTCGTCAAGCTTGGCAAAGTATTCATTTTTGACACTTGCAGGACGAACAGTAATCACATCACCTACTTTTACGCGAATCGATGGGATGTCAACGCGGCGGCCATTCAGTAAGAAGTGACCGTGACCAGTAAGCTGGCGTGAGCCACGACGGCTGATTGCAAAACCAGCGCGGTAGACCACGTTATCGAGACGAAGTTCGAGGAATTGCAACAAGATTTGGCCAGATTGACCCTTGCTACGGTTCGCCTCTTTCATAAGTTTGCTAAATTGTCGTTCCAAAAGACCGTACATGCGACGAACTTTTTGCTTTTCACGCAACTGAATCGAGTACAAGCTCGGCTTTTGGTGACGTGAACGGCCATGTTGACCAGGAATACCTGGCTTCTTGGCCATAATTTTGTGCGCCTTGGGATGAAGGGCGTACCCTTCGCGGCGACTTTGCTTCACAATAGGACTGCGGTCGCGAGCCATGTTTACGCTCTCCTTGCTTTACGTGGACGGACGCCACCGTGGGCTACACCAGTCACATCTTTAATGCTCTCTACTTGGATGTCTTGGGCGCTTAAGGCGCGGACAGCGGCATCACGGCCGAGGCCAACGCCTTTAACAAAGACATCAACAGTGGTCAGGCCGTATTGCTGTTTGGCAGCAGTACAGGCTTTTTCACTGGCGATTTGGGCTGCATATGCAGTACCCTTCTTTGAACCGCGGAAACCACATGCACCAGCACTGGAAGCACTGAGCACGTTGCCGCTACGGTCGGTAAACGTCACAATTGTATTGTTGAAAGTAGCTTGCACGTGTAATTGCCCTGCGGCAACTATGCGCTTTGCTTTTTTCTTCTTGGTAGGGGTATTGTTAACTGCCATAATTCATTCCTGCCTTAGGTCTTCGAAGCGACTTTCTTCTTAGTGCCACCAACGGTTGTCTTCTTACCTTTGCGTGTTCGCGCATTGGTGCGGGTCTTTTGACCGCGAGAAGGCAGGTTGTTCTTGTGGCGAAGGCCACGGTAGGCGTTAATATCTTTTAAGCGCTTGATGTTCGCGGTCACCACGCGGCGAAGTTCACCCTCTACGGTGTAGGTGGTGTTGATTTCTTCGCGAATGCGTGTGAGTTCACTCTCAGTTAAATCTTTGACACGTGTCGTAGGATCAACGTTGGTTGCCTCTAAAATACGCTTTGCGTAGTTTGGGCCAATCCCATACACGTAAGTCAAAGAGATCTGCACTTGCTTTTCAGTAGGAACGGTTACTCCTGCAATACGAGCCATATCTCTCCTTAGCCCTGTCGCTGCTTGTGCTTAGGGTTGCTACAAATGATATAAAGTTTGCGTTTTCGTCGTGCAGTCTGACAATTCCTGCAACGAGGCTTGACGCTCGCGGATACTTTCATTCCACGCTCCCTTTCACCTTTTAGGTTTAATTATCCTTTGCGGTAGACGATTCTGCCCTTTTCAAGATCGTAAGGGCTCAACTCAACTACCACTTTGTCACCTGGCAAAATCTTGATGTAGTGCTTGCGCATACGTCCAGCAACTACTGCCAGGATGACATGACCGTTTTCTAATTCAACTCGAAACATGGTGTTTGGCAATGCTTCCACCACCTTGCCTTCAAGTTTAATAACTGCTTTAGTATCGGCCATAAGTTACAGCTCCTAATTATAGATGTTTTATCTCTGTTTGTAAAGAATGAAAATAGAAAATGACTATGATACCGCGCTTCCTATGCCATATTCTTCAGCCAGTTGAGGATTGCTGGAGAGCTCGCTCATTACTTGGCCTATGGCATCACGTAGTTCCATGACCTTTTCAGCACTGTCTGGACCTCCTAAGCCCACAAAGGTGGTTTTTACCATGACCGTCTCATATGGGACGGCCTGGCTCACCCTGAGCCTCTCAGTCCCCTCTATGATCTCATACCGGATGCGTTCTTCGCCAGCAAGATCATTGAGAATTTTGGTTGCCGCACTGACAATCGGTGCAATAGTGCTGTCCTCGCTTGCCATAAATATGTAATGTTTGGCTGGAAATTCAAGGCGTTCCATCTTTGGGTGTCACGCCTCCTAGTACTGTTCGTCGTACATAACCATCAAGGCGCGGGAACGGATCAAGCGGATGGTTTCGAGTGTGACCGAAACGACAATCAGGAGGCCGGTACCACCAATAGCCAGCTGTTGCCCAGTATTGAGCTGGAAGAAGTAAGCCAGGACGAATTCAGTGACAAACGGCAGGATGGCGATAATACCCAAGGAGAATGAACCAAAGAGCATCAAGCGGTTAACCACGCGGCTCAGGTATTTTTCAGTCTGCTTGCCTGGGCGAATCTCGGATACAAAACCGCCTTGCTTCTGAAGGTTTTCGGCCGCTTCTTTGGCATTGAACGCGATGTTGGTATAGAAGTAGGTAAAGAGAACCACCAGTAGGAAGTAGAGTCCGGGGTAAATAAACGCTTCTGGCTGGGCGCTTGCTAACGTTTGGGCATTAGGCGTTTGGAACCACAGCACGAGCTTTTGGCCAAGCTCCATGAGTTCAGGCTTGTTATGCATGCCGGTCAGTAGCTGTCCGATGAAGCTTGGAAGGGCTAGGAAAGCCACGGCGAAGATCACAGGAATCACTCCAGCAGTAATCAGTTTGATTGGCAAAATACCTTGCACGCCGCCATAACTCTTGTTGCCTTGCACTCGTTTGGCGTAATTGATGGTAATAATGCGCTGGGCTTCATTAAGTTTCACCACCAGGTAAGTACTCAGTAGGGCTAATATACCAATGCCCAGGGTGATATACAACGACTTGGAGTCAATCGGGAGCGTGAACCAGTTAAAGACGCTCATATGAGGGTTATCAGCGGTCAGGGAGCGCGTGAGCATCCCAATGGTTGATGGCAGCTGCGATACCACACCAGCAAAGATAAGTAGTGAAATACCATTGCCCAATCCTTGCTCGGTGATCAGCTCACCAATCCACATAAGGAGCATTGCTCCAGCGGTCATCGCGCCGATCATCAGTACCCACTGTAGGGGTGTGGTGTTGGCTGTAATATCAATACCCAAGTTGGCCGACACGGTAGTCTGACGCAAGATGAAAATGAAGCCAATTGATTGCAGGATAGCGAGCGGGAACGTAATTAAACGCGTCCACTGCTGAATCTTGCGGCGGCCGACCTCCCCTTCTTTGTTCAGCTCTTCCATTTTGGGAATCGCTTTAGTAAGAAGCTGCATGATGATTGAGGCGTTAATGTAAGGGGTCAATCCCACCAACATGATTGAAAGACTTGCCAAAGCACCGCCTGAAAGCAGGTTCAAAAAGCCAAGCAATTGTTGGTTCTCAAACACTGATGAAAGCAGTTGCTTCAACTGAGTCGGCTCAGCCAAAGGAATGGGGATATGTGACAAAAAGCGGTATGCCACAATCAACAGCAAGAGGATGAGCAGGCGACGTTGCATGTCGCGTGTCTTAAATGCCTTAAGTAAAGTTCGCCAGTTCATTCTCCCTCCGTCTCTCTAGTGGTTAAAGGTATAGCAGTTGGGAATCCCTCCTACTATACCTCTAACTTTATTGCGAGGCTAGGCCTCTTTTTCAGTAGTTTTTTCGTCAGTTGTCTTTTTTGAAGCAGGGCGATGTGGGGTGCCGATCTTTTCGAACGAACCACCAGCAGCCTTGATTGCTTCAATTGCACCAGCACTTGCGGCCTGAACCTTCACAGTCAAAGCCTGCTTCAGCTCACCTTGTACCACGATTTTCACCGTGTGATAAGGTGTGGCAATGAAACCAGCTTCAAAAAGAGTCTGGTTGTCAGCAGTTTTGCCTTTGAATCCTTCCAGGGCTCCTGTGTAGACCACTTGAGCTGGAGTACGCAGGCTACGGAAACCGCGCTTTTTAGGAATACGTTGCATCAAAGGTAAGTTACCACCTTCAAAGCCGGCGCGGAGTTTCTTACCAGTACGGGAGTTTTGTCCCTTGGTACCACGTCCAGCTGTCTTGCCACCGCCACCAGCGATGCCACGACCAACACGTTTGCGGTCTTTGTTGGCAACAACTTGTAATTCATGGACTTTCATTATTTCGTCTCCTTCGCAGGGGTCTTCTTGGACTTAGCTGCGTTCTTGGTAGTTACCCATTCCTCTGAAGGAACAAGCATCTTCAAGGCTTCGATCACGGCGTACGCGCTGTTCACCTTGTTCGTAGAACCGAGTGACTTACTGAGCAAGTTGTGTGCGCCAGTAAGACCCATCATGGAGCGGACAACACCACCAGCAATCAAACCAGTACCAGGTGAGGCAGGTTTGAGCAAAATGCGTGCGCCAGCCACCTTGGCCTCAACTTCATGAGGAATGGTGCCGTTCTTCATTGGGAAGGTAATAAGGCTTTTCTTGGCCTTATCAACGGCTTTGGCAACAGCTGCTTGAACATCAGCGCCCTTGGCCACACCCATACCAATACGGTTCTTCTTGTCGCCAATGACTACGAGAGCCTTAAAGCGGAAGCGACGACCACCTTTGACTACACGAGCCACACGATCAATGCTGATCACGTACTCTTCAAAGATTTTTTCTTCGCGCTCGCCTTGGGCTGCGTTTGGATTGCGGCGGTCATTGCGTGGCGCGTTATTTCGTTGGTCGGCCATGATTAAAACTCCAGTCCTTCCTTACGGGCAGCGTCGGCAAAAGCGGCAACGCGGCCATGGTATTTACGGCCACCACGGTCGAGTACGACATGGGTGATTTTAGCTTTTTTAGCTTTCGCAGCGATATCAGCACCAACCCAGGTTGCTTTTTCAGTCAGGTTGCCCTTGGCAGCAGTTTTGACACTGGTGCTAGCAACGAGAGTCTTGTGGGTGGTGTCATCAATGATTTGCGCACTCACGTGGCGGTTGCTTACGGACACGCTCATGCGTGGACGTTCAGTAGTGCCGCTAATGCGTGCACGAACGCGACGCTTGCGCAGTACGCGGTTGAATAGTTTCTTCGCAACGTTATTCATTACTTAGTCCCTGCCTTTCCGGCCTTGCGACGAATGACTTCGTCGATATACTTAATGCCCTTGCCTTTATATGGTTCAGGTTTCTTTAAAGCGCGGATGTCAGCAGCAACTTGTCCGACTTGCTGCTTGTCAATACCAGTAACGGTAATGAGGTTTTGCTGCACGTCGAGCTGTACGCCGTCAGGAGCTTTAAACTCAACTGCGTGTGAGAATCCGATGTTGAAGGTGAGGGCTTGGCCACCACCATTTACACGGAAACCAACTCCGTTGAGTTCCAGCTTCTTTTCGAAGCCTTGCGTGACGCCTTGAACCATGTTGGCGATGAGTGCGCGCACCAAGCCATGTTGGCTCTTGGCGATCTTCTCATCTGATTTGCGAGCAACAATAGCGTTACCATCTGTAACTTCAACAGTCACATCTGATAATACTGGAGTGCTCAGCGTTCCCTTTGGCCCAGTGACGTTGATCACGCCCTGGTCGACCGTGATTGTCACGCCTGCGGGAATCGCCACTGGTAGTTTTCCGATTCGACTCATAGTTAATGTCCTTTTATTCTAGTAAACCTTACAAATTAATTCGCCACCGAGCTTGGCTTTGACGGCTTTTTGGCCAGTCATGATGCCTTGACTCGTTGAAACGATCAACACGCCACGACCACTTTTGATCTTTGGCAGTTCAGTTGCCTTGGCGTACATACGACGGCCGGGCTTACTGACGCGTTCGATCTTGGTGATCACTGGGTTCTTACCTTCTTCATTGATCGTAATAACCATCTCACTCTGAGGCTTGGCTTCGTTTACAATGACTTTGGCAAGAAAGCCAGCACTGACGAGTTCGCGGGCCACACGTTCCTTCATGCCGCTGTGTGGCAAACGCACTTCGCGCTTGTTCACTAGCATTGCATTACGGATGCGGGTCAGCATATCTGCGATAGGGTCGGTTGAAAGCATACTCATATCTATTCCTTTCTCCTCTACCAGCTGGCCTTAGTGACACCTGGTATTTCACCCCTGGAGGCGTGTTGACGAAATGCAATACGGCTCAACCCGAAGTGACGCATGTAGGCGCGGGGGCGGCCAGTTTCGGCACAACGGTTTTTGTTGCGGGTCGGACTACTGTTGCGTGGAAGCAGCGCGAGCGCATCCATTGCTTCAGGGGTACCGAGCGCCTTCAGTTCCGCGCGCTTGGTTGCGTACTGGGCGATCATTTTTTGACGTTTTAAATCACGTGCGATGTTTGATTTTCGAGCCATCAGCGTTTCTCCTCTTTTTCAAATGGCATCCCAAAAGCTTCAAGTAGAGCTCGGGAATGAGCTGGTTCTTTGCTTCGGACAACAAAAGTTATCTGCATGCCGTGTGGCAATGTGGTTTCGTCATAACTAAGTTCAGGAAATACAGATTGTTCGACAAGGCCGAGGCTGTAGTTACCAGACTTATCAAATGCTTTTTTGCTCACGCCGTGGAAGTCACGAACACGAGGTAATACCACAGTGACCAAACGGTCGAGGAATTCGTACATACGTGCGTCACGCAAGGTGACGCTCACGCCGATACGGTTCATGCCGGCTCGAATTTTGAAGGTTGCCACAGATTTCTTGGCCATGCGGTCAATCGGCTGTTGGCCAGTGATTTTGCGTAAAGTGTTGACCACTACTTCGTGGTAGTGCTTGTCGTCTTTGTGCTTACCAATACCAACGTTTAAGACGATCTTCTCAAGGCGAGGGACTTCGTTCACGTTTGGAAGCTCAAGCTGCTTTTTAAGGTCAGCAGTAATCTTAGCCTTGTAGTCGGCTTTCAGGCGTGGCACGTAACTGGTAGTTGCTGCGGTAGCCATTACTTAATCTCCTTATTTTCAGCTTGGCGGTAGACGCGAATCTTGGTGCCATCTTTCTTGATTTCATAGCCAATACGGCTGGTTCGACCTTCTTTATCTGGGTGGACGATTGCCACTTTGCCACTTGGCATTGGGCGAGCAATCTTTTCAATACCACCACGAGGGGCTTGCTGGGTGCGCTTGATGTGCTTTGTGACGATATTTACGCCTTCGACAATCACCATGCTTGTTGCAGGCATAACCTCGAGCACCTTACCAGTTTTCCCTTTTTCGCGGCCGGCAAGCACCATAACGGTGTCACCTTTTTTAATACGTAGCGCGCTCATTAGAGTACCTCCGGGGCAAGTGAAATAATTTTCATGTAACCTTTGTCACGCAATTCGCGAGGAACTGGGCCAAAGATACGGGTTGCCTTAGGTTGCTGGTTTTCGTCAATAATTACGGCAGCATTGTCGTCGAAGCGGATGGTTGAACCATCTTTGCGGCGGATCTTGTCCGTAGTACGAACGATTACGGCTTTGACCACGCTCTTCTTCTTGACGTTACCTGCAGGGTTGGCGTCCTTAACGGTTGCCACAATGACATCGCCAACGCGAGCGTAGCGACGGCGGGTGCCGCCAAGTACACGAATGCAAAGAATTTGCTTTGCACCGCTGTTATCAGCTACTTTGAGGCGGGATTCTTGCTGAATCATTTCTCGCCCTCCTCCACAACATCAAGTACGTTAGCGGTAGTAAGTACCTTCACGAGTTTGAAGTGCTTGGTTTTGCTCATAGGCACAGTTTCGGTAATTTCCACGCTGTCGCCGATCTTGGCTTCGCCTTTTTCGTCATGCGCTTGGAAATTCTTTGACACTGTAAATGCCTTCTTGTAGATTGGGTGCGTCTTGCGACGACTAACCGACACTACAATGGTCTTGTCTTGCTTGTCAGATACAACAGTACCTACTAAACGACGGGCCATCTTATTTGTCCTCTACTTTCTTATCACTCTTCTCAGTGGTGAACGTACGAGCAATTTCTACTCGTAGCTCACGTAAGCGAGCGGTATTCTTCAGTTCGCCCATTTTGTGCGAACGTTTTGCTTCTGCTAATTCAGTGCGAAGCTCGGTGACAGTCTTCACGACTTTAGCATCCTTGGCGGTTTGCTTACTCATACAACTGTCTCCTTATCGCGGATAATGAACTTGCAGCGAACTGGCAGCTTGTGGGCAGCCAGGCGCATGGCTTCACGGGCTAATTCTTCACTCACACCAGCCATTTCAAAAAGGACAGTGCCTTCTTTGACTTTGGCGACGAAGAATTCCGGGTTACCTTTACCGCTACCCATCTTCACGTCCTGTGGCTTGCGAGTCACAGGGGTGTGAGGAAAGATGCGGATCCAGATCTTCCCACCACGCTTAATGTGGCGGGTCATTGCTTGACGAGCAGCCTCGATCTGGCGAGAGGTAATGCGCTCGTTGGTTTGGCTCTGTAAGGCATATTCACCAAAAGCGATGTAGTGACCTGCAGTTGCAACGCCACGGTTTCGGCCTTTGAATGCCTTTCGAAACTTGGTTTTCTTTGGTAGTAACATAGCGAATTCTCCTCGACCTTAGGCTCGCTCGCCCTTATAAATCCATACTTTGATACCGATGATGCCGTAGCCACCGATAAGGGCACTTGCACTGTGGTAGTCGACATCAGCGCGGAGGGTGTGCAATGGCACTGAACCTTGGATTTCTTTTTCGCGGCGGCTCATGTCGGCGTTATTTAAACGGCCAGCCACCTCAATACGGATACCCTTAGCACCAGCGTTCATTGTGTTCATGGCGCTCATCTTGACTGCGCGACGGAACGCAATGCGGCGTTCCAGTTGGCGGGCAATGTTTTCAGCAACCAATTTTGCACTCAGTTCAGGACGCTTGATTTCTTCGATATTCACACGAGTACTAATACCCATGATCTTTTCGACAGCTTCCTTCATTTCTTTGGCGCCAACACCGCCACGGCCAATCACCACACCTGCTTTCGCAGTATAAATAGTGACAGTTACGAGGTTAGTTGAACGCTCGATGTCGATCTTGCTAATTACTGCGCGGCCAGCGAACTTCTTTTCGATGTAGGCGCGAACCTTCAAATCTTGGATAAGATTGTTCGAAAAGTCTCGCTTCGAACCAGCAAACCACTTTGATCGCCAGTCCTTGGTGACCTGGAGGCGCATGCTAATTGGATTAACTTTCTGTCCCATGGCCTACTCCTTGTCTTCCTTGGAAGCTTCTTTCGAAGCTTTCTTAGTTGCTGCTGGTTTGGCAACAGCTGCCTTCTTAGGCTTTGGCTCACCAGTGACAATGACGCGAACATGACTGCTGCGCTTGGCAATTGGCAAGGCGCGACCTTGGGCGGCTGGTTTCCAACGTTTCATGGTTTCACCAGCGGTGACTTGCAAAGTAGTGATCATCAGACCATCTTCGGCAAGACCGTGGTTGTTAATTGCATTCGCTTTTGCGCTGGCAATTGCTTTAGCAACTGGCTTGGCAGCACGCTTAGGGGTGTGGGCCAAGATAATCAGAGCGTCGGCAACACTGCGGTCGCGGACCAGGCTCGCAACAAGACCAATTTTACGTGGGCTCATGCGGATACCTTTAGAAATTGCTTGTACTTCAGCCATGACTATCTTTCCTTCCCGCCGTGCTTGCGGAACTTGCGGGTTGGGGCGAATTCGCCTAATTTATGACCAACCATATTTTCAGAAATTAACACAGGGACATGCAATCGACCGTTGTGAACGGCGATAGTGCGGCCAACCATCTCTGGAGTGATAGTGCTGGCACGTGCCCAAGTCTTAATTACAGTACGATCGCTGCTCCCGAGGGCCGCCACTTTTTTGGCGAGCTTCGGGTCGACAAATGGTCCTTTTTTCAATGAACGACTCATATGTTACTCCCTATTTCCTCTTCGCCTGATGGCGGCTACGGACGATGTATTTAGTTGTACTCTTACGGCGGCGGGTCTTAAGACCGATAGCCTTTGCACCCCAAGGAGTGCGCGGGTGACGGCCTGGACCGGTTTGACCTTCACCACCACCCATTGGGTGATCGGCTGGGTTCATTGCCTTACCACGGACACTTGGACGGAAGCCTAAGCGACGCTTGCGGCCAGCTGAACCAAGTTTGACGTTCTGCCACTTTTCGTTGCCGACGGTCCCAATGTGGGCCATACATTCAACGCGGATGCGGCGAACTTCACCACTTGGCAGCTTCACCTGCGCATAGTCGCCTTCTTTGGCCATCAACTGGGCTTTCGCACCAGCAGAACGAACCATTTGGCCACCTTTGCCGGGTTGCAATTCGATATTGTAAATTGCGCTGCCGGTTGGAATTGCACTGAGTGGTAAACGGTTACCTGGCTCAATTGCTGCTTCTGGGCCGGAGCTAATTACTTGCCCAACCTTCATGCTGCCGCTGGCAACAAGATAGTGGTACACACCTTCGTTGTCCTTAACACGGGCAATGTGCGCACTACGGTTTGGGTCATATTCAATGTGCTCAATAGTCGCGCTGAGGCCAGGGGCCAGACGATAGTTGATCAGACGGTAGAACCGTTTTACTCCACCACCACGGTGGCGAATAGTAATGCGGCCGTCGTTGTTACGACCAGCATTGCTCTTTTTAGGTCGGAGGAGTGACTTGAGAGGCTTCTTTGTCGTAATGGCATCGAAGTCCTGTGTGGTCATACCTCGGCGACCGTTGGTCGTTGGGCGATATGTTTTAATAGCCATTATTTCTTCTCCTCAGCGCTGACGCTGTCAAAGATTTTAATGCTGTCGCCTTCGGCCAGAGTGACGTACGCCTTCTTGAAATCGCTACGGGTAACATCCACACGGCGGCGGCTACGGTTCATAACCATGCTGTGAACCGGCTTGCCTTTGGCAACAAGGGTGTGGATGGCAATAACTTTGACATTGAATTGGGCAGCAACGGCGGCAGAGATCTGCTGCTTGTTGGCGCTTTTGGTCACGTCAAAGACGTAGGTATTCTGAGTAAGACTTTTGCCGTAACTCTTTTCACTGAGGCGAGGCTTTAGAATAAGATGCAGTGCACTCATTACTTCGTACCTCCCAGCCATTCCGAAATTGCGGCAAGCGCATCTTT